>Ga0209257_1000117_pt1 | contig 227328 bp, 203 predicted proteins | sample AraplaCvi_mCL_r2_FD_184277 | JGI IMG/M metagenome (GOLD analysis project Ga0209257, IMG submission 184277) | Arabidopsis root microbial communities from North Carolina, USA - plate scrape MF_Cvi_mCL_r2 (SPAdes) (version 2) | ecosystem: Host-associated > Plants > Roots > Endosphere | place... | reverse complement strand
GTGCGCCTGGACATCCGCCGCATCGGCTCGATCAAGAAGGGCGAGGAGGTCATCGGCTCCGAGACCAAGGTCAAGGTCGTCAAGAACAAGGTCAGCCCCCCGTTCAAGACCGCCGAGTTCGACATCCTCTACGGCGAAGGCATCAGCCGCGAGGGCGAGATCGTCGACATGGGCGTCGTCCACAAGATCGTCGACAAGTCCGGCGCCTGGTATGCCTACATGGGCGAAAAGATCGGCCAGGGCAAGGACAACTCGCGCGAGTTCCTGCGCGAGAACCCCGACATCGCCCGTGAGATCGAGAACAAGATCCGCGAGGCGGTCGGTGTCGCGCCGGTGGGCGGGGCTGCAGCCGACGAGTAAACCGTGGCGCGTGCGCCACTGTCCCTGAAGGCCCGCGCCATCGGCCTGCTGGCCCAGCGCGAGCAAAGCCGCGCGGAGCTGAAGCGCAAACTGCTGCGCATCGAGCAGCAGCGCCTGCGGCTTGCCGCGACGCGGGCCGCTGCCGACGGCGACGAGCCGGCCGCCGAGGAGAGCCAGGACACCGGGGTGGATGAAGCCGCCGTCGACGCCTTGCTCGACTCGCTGGCCGCCGCCGGGTACCTCAATGAAACCCGCTTTGTCGAATCGCGCCTGCACCTGCGTGCGGGCCGCTTCGGCGCGCAGCGCATCCAGCAGGAGCTGGCCCAGCATGGGCTGAAGCTGGACGCCGAGCAGCAGGACGCGCTGCGCTCGACGGAGCTGGAACGGGCCCGCGAGGTCTGGCTAAAGCGCTTTGGCGCGGAGCCGTCCCGGGACGCGGCGGAGCAGGCCCGCCAGACCCGCTTCCTGCTGGCAAGAGGCTTTGCACCTGATGTCGTGCGCCGCCTGCTAAGGGCCGCTTGACCGGGCGCGGACGGTAGTATTTACCCTCCGTGCTACATTGCCGGCTGCCGCCAAAACGGCGGTTCGTCCGGTTACAAGCCCGCAGCCCGTCAGCAAATTGGCAGCGAGAACCGGTAAAACCGCTGTCCCGGCACCGGCCGGGTTGTTTCGTCTACTCCCGCCCATGCCCGCCGTCCAACCGTCCGTCACGCGTCGCCTGCTGCACCGTCGCGCCCTCGATGTGCAGGTGTTCGTACGCGATGACGGCTTGTTCGACGTTGAAGCCAGCCTGACTGACACCAAGACGCACGATGTGCCACTGGCCGGCGTGCCGCGCAAGGCGGGCGATCCCATCCACGAGATGCACCTGCGCCTGACGGTGGACAAGACGCTGACGATCACGGCCGCCGCCTCCGACACGCTGTGGATGCCCTATCCCGGTGCCTGCAACGAGCATGGCGACGCCTATGCCCAGCTCGTGGGCCTGAACCTGATGAAGGGTTTTCGCCACGCCGTCACCGAGCGCCTGGGCGGCACGCGCGGCTGCACCCACCTGACCGAGCTGTGCCAGATCCTGCCCACGGCCGTCATCCAGGCCATGGCCGGCTCCGTCATCGATACACGTGAGCGCCCCCACGCGCCTGCGGCGCTGCCCCCCGAGGGGGCTGAGACGCCTAGGGGCGGTCCGTCGGCGTCTCGCGAAGGCGATGCCGCCGGCAACCCGCCCTTCCAGCTCGACCGCTGCCACGCACTGCGCCGCGACAGCGCCACCGTGGCCAAGTTCTATCCGCGCTGGCACCAATCAGCCGAGCACATCACTTCCGAATCCTGACTTCCCGACCCGAAAGACCCAGCCATGAAAATCCACGAATACCAGGGCAAAGAAATCCTGCGCCAGTTCGGCGTTCCCGTGCCGCGCGGCATCCCCGCCTTCACCGTGCAGGAAGCCGTTGAAGCCGCACAGAAGCTGGGCGGTCCGGTCTGGGTCGTGAAGGCCCAGATCCACGCTGGCGGCCGCGGCAAGGGCGGCGGCGTCAAGGTGGCCAAGAGCATCGAGGACTTGAAGGCCAAGGCCGAAGGCATCCTGGGCATGCAGCTCAAGACCCACCAGACCGGCCCCGAAGGCCAGAAGGTGCGCCGCCTCTACATCGAGGATGGTGCCGACATCGGCAAGGAGTTCTACATCTCGCTGGTGACCGACCGCGCCACGCAGAAGGTGGCCTTCATCGCCTCCAGCGAAGGCGGCATGGACATCGAAGAGGTGGCCCACAGCACGCCCGAGAAGATCATCACCGAGGTCATCGACCCGCTGACCGGCATCACGACCGAGCAGTCCAAGAAGATCGCCGCGGCCATCGGCATGGAAGGCCACACGGTGGACCAGGCCGTCGACCTGTTCGCCAAGCTCTACAAGTGCTACATGGACACCGACGCGTCGCTGGTTGAAATCAACCCGCTGAACCGCGACGGCAAGGGCAACCTGATGGCCCTGGACGCGAAGTTCAACTTCGACGCCAACGCACTGTTCCGCCACCCCGAGATCGTGGCCTACCGCGACCTGGACGAGGAAGACCCGGCCGAAATCGAGGCCTCCAAGTTCGACCTGGCCTACATCTCGCTGGACGGCAATATCGGCTGCCTGGTGAACGGTGCCGGTCTGGCCATGGCCACGATGGACACCATCAAGCTGTTCGGCGGCGAGCCGGCCAACTTCCTGGACGTCGGCGGCGGCGCCACGGCCGAGAAGGTGACCGAGGCCTTCAAGATCATGCTGAAAAACAAGGCCGTCAAGGGCATCCTGGTGAACATCTTCGGCGGCATCATGAAGTGCGACACCATCGCCGAAGGCGTCATCAGCGCCTGCAAGGCCGTGAACCTGTCCGTGCCACTGGTGGTGCGCATGAAGGGCACCAACGAAGAACTGGGCAAGAAGATGCTGGCCGAATCCGGCCTGCCCATCATTGCTGCCGACACGATGGCCGAAGCGGCCACCAAGATCGTCGCTGCCGTAGCTTAATGACCTTGCGGGACAGACCGCCCGAGCGTACTCGCGAGTAGCTCTGTCCCCAACTGACTAGGAACAGATCCATGTCCATCTACATCAACAAAGACACCAAGGTCATTACCCAGGGCATCACTGGCAAGACCGGCCAGTTCCACACGCTGGGCTGCCAGGCCTATGCCAATGGCAAGAATGCCTTCGTGGCGGGCGTGAACCCCAAGAAGGCCGGCGAGAAGTTCTCCGAGATCCCCATCTACGCGACCGTCAAGGAAGCCGCCAGCCAGACCGGCGCGACCGTGTCCGTCATCTACGTGCCGCCCGCGGGCGCCGCGGCCGCCATCTGGGAAGCCGTCGAGGCCGACCTGGACCTGGCGATCTGCATCACCGAAGGCATCCCCGTCCGGGACATGCTGGAAGTGCGCAACAAGATGAAGGCCAAGGAAGCCGCCGGCGGCAAGAAGACGCTGCTGCTGGGCCCCAACTGCCCGGGCCTGATCACGCCCGAGGAAATCAAGATCGGCATCATGCCGGGCCACATCCACCGCAAGGGCCGCATCGGCGTCGTGTCGCGTTCCGGCACGCTGACCTATGAAGCCGTGGCCCAGCTGACCGAGATCGGTCTGGGTCAATCGAGCGCAGTCGGCATCGGTGGCGACCCGATCAATGGCCTCAAGCACATCGACGTGATGAAGGCCTTCAACGACGATCCGGACACCGACGCCGTCATCATGATCGGCGAGATCGGCGGCCCCGACGAGGCGGAAGCCGCCCGCTGGTGCAAGGCCAACATGAAGAAGCCCATCGTCGGCTTCATCGCCGGTGTCACCGCGCCTCCCGGCAAGCGCATGGGCCACGCCGGTGCGCTGATCTCCGGCGGCGCCGACACGGCCGACGCCAAGCTCGCCATCATGGAAGAGTGCGGCTTCACCGTGACGCGCAACCCGTCCGAGATGGCCAAGCTGCTCAAGGCCCTGCTGTAAACCCGCGTTGAGCGACTGACGAGGGCCGTTCATCGAACGGCCCTTTCCTTTTGTTGCCTGCGTAGTTGCACGCAGAGGCAGCCCGCCCGGTCGGACCGACACTCGGGCGCTACAACAACGATCCCGCCATGGACCTGCTGAACGCCGCCTTCTTCATCGCGCTGCTGAAGATCATCTGGGTCAACATCTTGCTGTCGGGCGACAACGCCGTCGTCATCGCGCTGGCCGCACGCAACCTGGCCGCGGACCAGCAAAAGCGCGCCATCATCTTCGGCAGCGGCGCGGCCATCGTGCTGCGCGTGGTGCTGACGCTGTTTGCCGTGCAGTTGCTGCAACTGCCCTGGCTCAAGCTCGTGGGCGCCGTGCTGCTGCTGTGGATAGGCGTGCAGCTGCTGGCCGACAGCGAGGGCGACGCCGAGGTGCATGCCAGCAGCAGCGTCTGGGTGGCCATACGCACCATCCTGATCGCCGATCTGGTCATGAGCCTGGACAACGTCATCGCCGTCGCGGCCGCCGCCAACAGTGCGCCGGAGAACGTGCGCGTGTTGCTGCTCGTCATCGGCCTGGGCCTGTCCATCCCGCTCATCATCTTCGGCAGCACGCTGCTGTTGAAGCTGATGGAGCGCTACCCCGCCATCATCACGCTGGGCGCCGCGTTGCTGGGCTTCGTCGCCGGCGAGATGGCGACGACCGACGCCGCCGTGCACGGGTGGTTCGAGACGCACATGCACGGCCTGGACTACGCGGTCAGCATCAGCTGCGCCATCCTGGTCGTCGCGGTAGGCCTCTTGCTCGCCCGCCGCAACAAGGCCGAGGCGACCTAAGATCGGCCGCATGGCAAGCGGCGGCAAACCTGGTTTCTGGCAGCGGCTGATCGGCCGCGTCGCCGACGCGCAGCCCAGCGAGCTGTCGACGCTGCCGGCCGTGCAGCAGACGCACGCCCCCGGCGCATCACCGCCCCAGGCCAAGCCCGTCAGCCCCCCGCCGGACCTGCATGACTTCGAACTGGGCGCCGAGATCGGCCGCGGCGCGATGGCGGTGGTCTACAAGGCCACGCAGCGCTCCACCGGCCGCCAGGTGGCCGTCAAGCGCCTGGCGCTGAGCCGCGAGTTCTCGGCCGAGGATCTGGCCGACGTGCGCGAGCGCTTCATGCGCGAGGCCCGTGCCGCGGGCCAGTTGGAGCACCCGGACATCCTCCAGGTCGTCGATGCCGGCCAGGATGGCAATGACACCTGGATCGCCCTGGAATACGTGCTGGGCCGCGACCTGAGCATGTTCACCAAGGCCGGCCAGTTGCTGCCGGTGCGCGAGGTGGTGCAGATCGGTGTGCGCCTGGCCCGGGCGCTGGCCTATGCGCACAGCCAGGGCGTGGTGCACCGCGACATCAAGCCGGCCAACGTGATGCTGGACCGCATCAACGGCAGCCTCAAGTTGATGGATTTCGGCATTGCCCGCATGGGCGACGGCAGCCGCACGCGCACGGGCCTTGTCCTGGGCACGCCGTCCTTCATGTCGCCGGAGCAGCTATCAGGCCTGACGGTGGACGGCCGCAGCGACCTCTATTCGCTGGGCGTGCTGCTGTACCAGCTACTTTGCGGCGCGCTGCCCCACCAGAGCGAGTCCATGGCGCGATTGATGCAACAAATTGCGACAGAGCCGGCGCCGGACATCCGCACCCACCGCCCCCGCCTGCCTGAATCCCTGGCCCTGGTGCTGGCCCTGGCGCTGGAGAAGCGCCCCGAGTTGCGCTATGGCAGCGGCGAACAGCTGGCGCGCGACCTGGAGGCCATCCTCGTCATGGACGTGAAGTCCGAACCGCCCGAACCCGAGGCGGCCCCGCCACAGGACCCCGCCTTCGCACAAACACTGCGCTTGACGCCCGGGGAAGCAGGGCAGAATCCCCGCTCCCACACCGAGCCTCCCGAGACCCCGCAAGCCTCATGACCCTGGAGTTCTTCAGCGCCACCGACGTGGGACGTGCGCGCGACAACAACGAAGACTCGGTCGCCCTGGACGAGGCGGCCGGCCTGGCCGTGCTGGCCGACGGCATGGGTGGCTACAACGCTGGCGAGGTGGCCAGCCAGATGCTGACCAGCTTCGTCAGCTCCGAGCTGGGCCGCTGGCTCAAGGACGCCGGGCGCGAGGCCCGGGCGGGCGAGGTCAAGCGCGCGATGGACATCTGCGTGGACAACGCCAACCGCGCCATCTTCAACGCCGCCAACACCAACCCGCGCTATGCCGGCATGGGCACGACGCTCGTGCTGGGCGTCTTCCGCCCCGAGGGCCTGCTGCTGGGCCACGTGGGCGATTCGCGCGGCTACCGGCTGCGCGCGGGGCGCCTCATGCAGATCACCCGCGACCATTCGCTGCTGCAGGAGCAGATCGATGCCGGCCTCCTCACGGTGGAAGAAGCGGCGTTTTCCAGCAACAAGAACCTCGTCACGCGTGCGGTCGGCGTCGAAGACACGGTGTTGATGGAGCTGCATCTGCACGAGGTGCAGCCCGGCGACACCTACCTGTTCTGCTCGGACGGGCTGTCAGACATGCTGGACGATGACAGCCTTGCCAACCTGCTCAACGGCAATCCGGCCTTGCCCGAAGCGGCACGGGCGCTGATCAACGCAGCCAATGACGCCGGTGGCCGCGATAACATCGCGCTCATCCTGGCCCGCGCGGAGGGTCGCCAACGTACCGAAGGGCGGGGCTGGTGGCCCTTCGGCCGACGCGGCGGCAATTGACTTGGCTCCCGCCTAAGAGTCACGGCACGTACAACAGAACTTGAGGTCATTCATGGGCAAACTGGTGGTTTCGCTCGACGGCGTCGTGATCAAGGAGGTGCAGATCACGAAGGACAAGACCACGCTCGGTCGACGGCCCTACAACGACATCGTCATCGACAACCTCGCCGTCAGCGGCGAGCACGCCGTGTTGCAGATGGTGGGCGCCGACGTCTTCATCGAAGACCTCAACTCCACCAACGGCACCTACATCAACGGCAAGGCGATCAAGAAGCAGCTGCTGGCCGACAACGACACCGTCGAAATCGGCAAGTACAAGATCAAGTTCCTGCTCAACGATGGTGGCGACTACGAGAAGACGATGATCCTCAAGCCCGGTGCCGGCGCTCCGCCGAACCTGGGCCTGACCTCCTCCTTCGGCTCGCTGGGCAGTGGCATCACCGTGGGCCCGGCCTCCATCAAGGTGCTGACGGGTGCTGCGGCCGGCCGCGAGGTCGCGCTGACCAAGGTCGTCACGACGCTGGGCAAGCCCGGCGTGCAAGTAGCCTCCATCACCAAGCGCCCCACCGGCTACGTCTTTGCCCACGTCGAAGGCGCCCAGCGCCCCAGCGTCAACGGCATCCCGCTGACGGGGGAATCGATTGCATTGCGCAGCGGCGACCTGATCGAGCTGGCCGGCACGCAGATGCAGTTCGTGCAGGGCTGAAGGCCCTGGCCAAGGCCAGACCGGCGGGCGCCGTGAGGTGCGCCGCCGGCTCTTGCGGCTGCTGTGATTTCCTCACGATAGAGGCACCCCCAACTCGGTAATCCGACCGTCCGGGGGGCCTGAGGGCTGCGTACATTCTTGGCTCTGCCCCGCCTGACGCGGGGCTCACGAATCCGAGCCACGCATCGCATGAACATCCGCGTCCTGGGCTGCTCCGGCGCCATCGCCGCCGGCTACAAGACCACCGCCTTCCTGCTGGACGACGATGTCCTCATCGACGCCGGCACCGGCGTGGGCGACCTGCCGCTGGATGCGCTGGCCACCATCGACCACATCCTGCTCAGCCACTCCCATCTGGACCACGTGCTGGGCATCCCGCTGCTGGCCGACGCCGTGCTGCGCCTGCGCACCGCCGCCGGCCGCCCGCCCATCCAGGTCCACGCCCTGCCCGAGACGCTGGCCGCGCTGCGCCAGCACATCTTCAACGGCGTCATCTGGCCCGATTTCACCCGGCTGCCCACCCGCGAGGCCCCGGTGCTGTCCCTGCACCCCTTCCAGATCGGCGACCGCCTGGACCTGGGCGGCCGCACCGTCGAAATCCTGCCCGCCGCCCACACCGTGCCGGCCGTCGGCTTTGCTGTCGATGGCGGCGCAGCGAGCGGTCACGCCCATTGGGTCTTCACCGGCGACACCGGCCCCAACCCGGCGCTGTGGCGCCGCCTGGCCGACCTGCGCCTGTCCCACCTCGTCATCGAGACGGCCTTCAGCGACGACGAGTCCGCGGTGGCCCATGTCAGTCAGCACTTGCATCCCGCCGAACTGGGCCGCGAGCTCAAGCACCTGGCCGGCAGCGTGGACGTGCGCATCACCCACATCAAGCCCGGCGAGGTTGAAGCGGTCATGCACGGCGTGCAGGCGCTGCACAGCCCGCACCGGATCAGCGCGCTGCAGGCCGGGCAGGAGATGGGGCTCTGAGGCCCTCTCTTTACAGATCGTGGCGCCTCCCGGCGCCATTTTTTCGCCTGACGTTTCTCGGCCTCGCGCACCCCGATGACAGAACGCGTCAGCCCAAAGTGACGTTTTTTGTCAATTCAAGGCTGAAAGAGCCCCGATTCGTGCGCTTTCGCACGGGCCAAACGTCATGAAGAGCTGGCACGGCCCCTGCATTCAGGGGGTGTGCCCTCCCCCCTCACACCCACTTTCGCTGGAGTACCGACATGCAACTGAAGCAACGCGCCCAACAGGGCTTCACCCTGATCGAACTGATGATCGTCGTGGCCATCATCGGCATCCTGGCTGCTGTGGCGATCCCGCAGTACAAGAACTACACCATCAAGGCCAAGGTCGGCAATGCGCTGTCCGCGGTCGACTCGCTGAAGACCGCCGTGGCCCTCTGCGTGCAGGAAACCGGCCAGAAGACTGGCTGCTCGGCGGGCAGCAGCGGCATCCCCGCGAACAGCGCTTTCACCGCCACCAAGGAAATGGCCAGCGTGACCGTCAGTGACGGCGTGATCGCCGGCACGCTGCAGGACGGCGTTGGCGTCGGTTCTGGCAAGACCATCACCTGGACGGCCAACCCTGGCGAGTCCGCCGTGACCTGGGGCATCGCGACGACGGTCGACGCGACGGCATATCCCTCCGTCTACGACGCCATCACGAAGAACTCGGCCTCCTGATTTCAGGTCCGCCTGAGCCCAAAGAGAGTTCCTGCGGGAACTCTCTTTTTCATTTCCGCAGGACATGACCGCCTCGCAAACAAAATGGGCTTTCCATGCCTGCGCCGCCTTAACCGTCGTTGGCCTATGGATGCTGACGCAGCCTTATTCGGGCTTGCGGCATGACGCCATACTTTATTTGGCCCAGGCGCTGAAGTGGTCCCGGCCTGAGCAGTTCAATCAAGACCTGTTCTTCGCCTTTGGCTCCCAGGATCGCTATTCGGCCTACGCGCTGATCTTCGGCCCCATCTTCGAGTACGCCGAAGTCGGGATCGTTCAACCCGTCATGTTCGGGCTCTGCCATGCGGCTTTCCTGGCCGCCGTCTGGCGGCTGCTACCCAGCCAGTTGGGCCTACGGCAACGATGGCTTTGCCTGGCCGCCCTGACCCTGCTGCGCCCCTCCTACGGTGGGCTGAGCATCTTCAGCTATTGCGAACCCTTCCTGACGGCACGCACCCTGGCGGAGCCTCTCGCCCTCTGGAGCCTGGTGTGCGTCCACCAACAAGGACGGATGTGGACCGCCTGGCTGCTGGTGCTGCTGGCAGGGTTGATGCATCCGCTGATGGCGGCACCGGCTGCGATCTGCCTTTGGCTGATGTGCTGCGCACGAGATCGGCGCTGGCTGGTCTTGCTGCCGCTGACAGCTGGCGCCGTTGCCGCCTTGGCCTTGCTCGGCAAGCCGCCCTTCGACGCCTTGCTGAAGCAGTACCCGGATGACTGGTGGAAGCTCGTGGCCCACAACGACCAGGTGCTGGTCAAGAACTGGAGAAACAGCGACTGGGCCGCCATCACCATCAACTTCGCCGTCCTGATGGGCGCATGGCGGCTGTATCGACCGGGGCAAAGGAACCTCATTCCAGCCCTGCTGATCGGCGTCGGCGTCATGCTGGCGGTGGTAGTCCTGGGCTCGCAGGTCTACCGCAACGTGCTGATCACGCAGCTGCAACTCTGGCGCGGCCTGTGGATGGTCAGAGCCCTTGCCGTCGCCCTGACCCCTGCCCTCCTGCTCGCGGTGGCGCGCAAAGGGCGCGCAGGCCTGGCCACCGCGTGCAGCTTGGCCTGCGTGATCAGCATGGCCAACCTGCACTGGGAATCCGCGTGGATTGGCATGCTCTGGCCTGCATTGCACCTGTGGATCTGGCGCACGGAACGCAGCGTCAGCCCCTTGATGCTGAAGATGAGCGTCGCGGCATCAGCGCTCGTCATCCTGGCCATCGGTGTCAGTGACTATGTTCAGCAGCGGGACACGCCTGCTGCAGATGCCAATTTCCTGGATTTCAGCGCTCTCGGCATCGCGCTGATCGTTTACGCGCTTCCGGCTCTGGCTTGCCTGATGTGGCTTTGGCGGGCACATTGGCGCACGAAGGCGACGTTCGTGCGCACGACCCTGGCTTGGGGCATGCCCGCTTCGGCGGCGGCATTGATGCTCGCGGGTGCCTGGCTATGGGACCGGCGTCCGCCGCTGGAGCGATACATGGAGAGCCATCTCCACAGCCCGCACCCGTTCGAAGCCTTCGTTCCCGCCGGCACCGCGGTCTACTGGGACAACAGCCTTGCCGCCGCATGGTTCGTACTCAAACGTCCGAGCTACTTTTCCGCGGCGCAGGGCGCGGGCGTGTTGTTCAGCGAAGCCACCGCGCGCGCCTGGGATCAACGGCATCAGGCCTTCCGCCCCATCGGACGCCGGCGCGTTGCCTGCGAGGTATTCACGATTCTGCTGAACAGGTTGCCGGACGCGTCACTGCCCTGCTCCGCATTGCCGGAATATGAGGTCCGCGACGCTTGCCGGATGGCGCCGGATTTGCAGTTCGTCGTCTCCGCCGAGCTCTATTCGCGCAAGCCTCTTGCCGCCTGGGAAGTTCCCGACGACCACGGTCCCTTCAAGACAAAGTACCTCTATGCCTGTTCTTCGTTCCGCTAAGCACCGGATGCCGCGCCGCGCCGTGCGGGAGCTGTCCGGCTACCTGGCCTGCAGCGTGCTGGCCCTGCTGCTCGACACTGCCGTGTATGCCGGTGCGCTTGCCCTCGGCCTGTCATTGGCGCTGGCCGCTGCGTTGGGGTTCGTCGCCGGCGTGAGTTGCGCCTATGCGTGCAGCGTGAAGTTCGTCTTCCGCGTTCGCCGGCTGCAGGATCGCTCCACCGAGTTCGCCGCCTTCGTGGCCGTGGGTCTCGCCGGCCTCGTGCTGACGGAGGCGCTGTTGTGGCTGTTCGTTCGCCAACTGCAACTGACGCCGATGACGGCCAAGCTGCTCACGGCCGGCCTGGTTTTCTTCTTCAACTTCGGTGTTCGCAAGGCCCTGCTCTTCAACCCCGCGCGCCACCGCCCGACGGCCGACAGACGCCTGGAACCCATTCTTTGACCGAACCCGCCCTCATCATCGGCGCCGGCCCCGCCGGCCTCACCGCCGGCCTGGAGTTGCTGCGTGCCGGCTACCCGCAGGTCACCATCCTGGAGGCCACCGACGCCATCGGTGGTATCTCCAAGACGGTGGCCTACAAGGGCAACCGCATCGACATCGGTGGCCACCGCTTCTTCTCCAAGTCCGACTGGGTCATGGACTGGTGGCGTGACGTGCTGCCCGTGGCCAAACCCGCCAACGGCAACGGCGACGCCCGCCTGGCCTACCAGGGGCAGCAACGCCTGCTGGGCGGCCATGAGGCCACCGCCAGCGAGGCGGACGACGCGGTGCTGCTGATCCGCAGCCGCCAGTCGCGCATCTACTTCGGCGGCAACTTCTTCGACTACCCGCTCAAGCCCGGCATGGGCCTGGTGCGCAACATGGGCGTCGGGCGCTGCCTGCAGTTCGCCGGCAGCTACATGGCCGCCGCAGCCCGCCCGATCAAGCCCGAACGGACGCTGGAAGACTTCTTCATCAACCGCTTCGGCCGCCAGCTCTACCTGCAGTTCTTCAAGGACTACACCGAGAAGGTCTGGGGCGTGCCCTGCCGCGACATCAGCGCGGATTGGGGCGCCCAGCGCATCAAGAGCCTGTCCATCGGCAGCGCGGCCAAGCAAGCGCTGAAGAAGCTCGTCACCGGCGGCACCGACACCCAGCACACCTCGCTGATCGAGAGCTTCCTCTACCCCAAGTACGGCCCCGGCCAGATGTGGGAGACGGCTGCCGCCGAGTTCGAGCGCCGCGGCGGGCGGCTGCTGCGCGGCTGGACGGTGGACGAGATCCATCGCCGCGAGAACCGCGTGGAGCGCGTTGTCGCCCGCGATGCGAGCGGCGAGCGCCAAGGCTTCGACGCCAGCGCCGTCGTCTCGACCATGCCCATACGCGAGCTCGCCCAGGCCTTGCGCCCCGCGCCCGACGCGCCGGCCCTGGCCATCGCCTCCGGCCTGGAGTACCGCGACTTCATCACCGTGGGCCTGCTGTACCGCCGCATGTCCCCCAAGGTGGCCGGCAAGGCGCGCTGCGTGACGGACAACTGGATCTACATCCAGGAGCCCGGCGTCAAGGTCGGTCGCCTGCAAGTCTTCAACAACTGGAGCCCCTACATGGTGGCCGACCCCGACACGGTCTGGCTGGGGCTGGAGTTCTTCGCCCGCGACGACGACGAACTCTGGGCCATGAGCGAGGACGCCCTCAAGGCCCTGGCCGTGCGCGAGATGCAGCAGCTGGGCCTGGCCGACGAGGCCGAACTGCTGGACGCCACCGTGCTGCGCCAGCCCAAGGCCTACCCCGGCTACTTCGGCGCGGCCTTCCAGCGCTTCGACGAACTGCGCGGCTGGCTGGATGGCCTGGACAACCTCTACCTGTGCGGCCGCAACGGCATGCACCGCTACAACAACCAGGACCACTCCATGCTGTCGGCGCGCCTGGCCGCCCAGGCCATCATGGGCAACGGCAGCCGCGACGCGATCTGGGCCGTCAACATCGACGACGACTATCACGAGGAAGCGCCGACAAAGAACTGACGGCGCAGCGCGGCGCGGCCATGCCATCATGCGCGCCCATGTCCTCCCAGACCTCCCATTCCGCCAACGTAAGCACCGAGGCCGCAGTGCCCACCCAGAGCTCCGTTTCCGCAGAGGTCGCTGCGCTCGGGCTGGCCGCAGCGGCCGCCCTGCCGCCGCTGCTGGCCTACAACCAGACCCCCGCGGCCACGCTCTACAACCAACTGCTCGCTCTCGCTGGCTGGGGCCTCGCGCTCATCCTCTGGGCGCGTGCGACGCCCGGCTGGCTGGCGGCACTGAAGAGCCCCGCGTCCATTGCCCTCGCGCTGCTGGTTGTGGCCCCCATGAGTTCTGTCGTCTGGCGCGATCTGCCGTTGTCGCTGGGCCTGGGCACGACCGCCATCATCGGCGCCGGCCTGGCCGTGCTGCTCGTTGCCCAGGGCTTGTCGCGCGAGGCGCGGCTGCGGGCGGCCGAGGCCTTGTGCTGGGGGTTGCTGGCCGCCGGTATCTTCAGCGTCGCGATCAGCCTGGTGCAGGTGTTCGCGCCCGATGGGGCCGATGGCGGCCTCATCGCGCGCTCCGGCATCCCGGGCCGCGCGGTCGGCAACCTGCGCCAGCCCAATCACCTGGCCAGCCTGATGATGTGGGCGGCCATTGCCGCCGTCTTCGTCACCGAGAAGCGCGGCTGGCGGCTGGCGCTGCCGCCGCTGCTGTTCGCCTTCGTCTTCACCGTCGTGATGAGCGCCTCGCGCACCGGCTTCATCGGCATCGGCATGCTGGCGGTCTGGGGCATCGTCGACCGCCGGCTGTCGCGCGCGGCACGGTTGAGCCTGCTTGCGACACCGCTGATGCTGGCCTTGAGTTGGTGGCTGATGGCGCAATGGTCGGCCGAGAGCGGCCATGCGTTTGGCGCGGCCTCGCGCCTGTCCGAAGGCGCCGGTTCGCCGTCGCGCCTGGCCATCCTGCGCGACGCCTGGGCGCTCACCGTCGCCAACCCCTGGCTGGGTGTCGGCTGGGGCGAGTTCAATTTCGCCTGGAGCCTGAGCCCCTTCCCCACGCGGCCCATTGCCTTCTTCGACCACACGCACAACCTGCCCTCGCAGCTCGCCGTCGAGCTGGGCCTGCCCTGGGCCGGTGCCGTGCTGCTGCTGCTGGGCTGGGCCGTGTGGAAGGCCGGCAGCGGCGCGCTGCGCGCCACGGACGACGCGCCGCTGCGCCGCTCGGCACTGATGCTGGTGCTGGCCATCGCGCTGCACAGCCTGCTCGAGTACCCGCTCTGGTACGCCTACTTCCTGCTGCCTGCCTGCTTTGCGCTGGGCCTGGCTCTACCTGCCGATGACGCCGCCAAGCCCGCCGGCATCGGTCCCTGGCCCTTTGTCGGCGCGCTGCTGATGGCCGGCAGTGCGTTCGCGCTGTGGGACTACCAGCGCATCGTCGCCATCTACGCTCCCAGCGTCGAGGCCGTGCCGCTGACGCAGCGCATCGCCATCGGCCAGCGTTCGCTGTTCTTCAGCCACCAGGCCGACTACGCCGCCGCCACGAGCATGCCGCCGGGTGCCGACGCCCTCGCGGCCACGCGCCGCACGGCCTTCAGCCTGATCGATGCGCGGCTGCTGATGCACTGGTCGCGCTCACTGGAAAGCACCGGCGACGTCAACGGGGCGCGCTTCATCGCCGACCGCCTGCGCGAGTTCCGCAACCCGACCGGTGACGACTGGTTCGCGACCTGCAAGGACGCCGCCTCGGCGCCGGCCATGCCGCAATGCCAGCCTGCCTCGGGCGTCATCGACTGGCACACGTTGCGTTGACGCGGTGGCGGCGCAGGCGCCGCCACCGCCGTGACACGGCGGCATGGCCGCTGACCAGCGCGATGCCGGCCAGCACCAGCCCACTGGCCGCAACGAAGCGCGGCTCCAGCGGCTCATCCAGCAGCCAGGCGCCAAGCACCACACCGAACAGCGGCGTCAGGAAAGCAAACACGCCCAGCTGCGTCGCCAGGTAGCGGCGCAGCAGCCAGCACCAGGCCAGGAAGCTGGCGAAGGACACCACCAGGGCCTGAAACCCGAAATGGGCCCAGACCGCGGCCGAGGGCTCGAAGTGCCACTGGCCGCTCAACCAGGCGCCGGGCAGCAGCAGCGCGACGGCGCCCAGCAATTGGTAGAGCAGCGTTTCAGTCGCCGGTGCCAAGGCCAGCGCCGAGCAGCGAATCGTCACCGTCGTCGCGCCCCAGGCCACGCCGGCCAACAAGGCCAGCGCATCACCCAGCAGCTCGCGCCGGGCCGTGAAGGCGTCGCCACCGCCGAGGAAGGCCAGCGCCGTGCCGCCGAAGGCGAGCGCGATGCCCGCCCATTGCACGGCAACAAGCCGTTCGGCGGGCAGCTTCGCCTGCAGGCCCAGTGCCGCAAAGATGGGCGCCGTGTAGAGGAAGACGATGACGTGCGAGGCATGCGTCAGCCGCAGCGCGCCGGCCACCAGCAGGTACTCCAGCCCAAACAGCAGGCCGGCGATGACGCCTGGCTTCCAGCGTGCTCGATCCAACCCCTCACCGCGCCACCGCATCAAGGCAGCCAACAACAACACAGCCACCACCGAGCGCAGCGCAATCACCAGCATGGGCCCGGCCTGGTCGGCGATGGCCTTCAGCGACACCTGCTGCAGGCTCCAGACGAGGCACAGCAGCGTCATGAGGCCGGCGGCCCGGGTGTCCAGGGATTGGGGCGTGGGAGGGGACTGCATGGTGACCCAATGTGCCGCGCCATCCATGCCGAGAAAAGCGAATAATTCGCCACTCATGCATTCGTAAATCGAAACCGTGCAAGACCTGCAGACCGACTGGCTGAAGTGCTTCGTGGCGACAGTGGACGCCGGTTCGCTGTCGGCCGCCGCGCCCGAGATCCACCGCTCGCAGTCCGCCGTCAGCATGCAGATCAAGAAGCTGGAGGCCGCGCTGGGCTGCCGGCTGCTGGTGCGTGGCCCACGTCAACTGGAGCTCACGCACGAGGGGCAGGTGCTGTTGGGCTACGCACGGCGCATGCTGGACCTGCAGGCCGAGGCGCAGGTGGCACTGCGTGGCGAGGCCGTGTCGGGCCTCGTGCGGCTGGGCGTGCCGGACGATTACGCCAGCAAATACCTCACGCCGGTGCTCAAGCGCTTCGCGCCCCGGCATGCCGGCGTCGAGATCCAGCTGGACTGCGAGCAGTCCACCGCGCTGATCCCGCGCGTGGCCCGCGGCGACCTGGACCTGGCCCTGGTGTCACGCGACCACGCGCGCCGCGGCACGCTGCTGTTCCACGAACCCATGGTCTGGGTGGGCTCCCCGCAGTTCGACGTCTGGCGGCGCAACCCCCTGCCCATCGCCGTCTACGAGGAGGCGAGCCTGGGCCGGCGCAGCGCCATCCAGTCGCTCGCCCAGCAGGGCCGGCCCTACCACGTGGTCTACAACAGCTCCAGTCTCGCCGGACAGATCGCAGCCGTCGAAAGCGGTCTGGCCGTCGCCGTCCTCACGCAATGCAGTGCGCCAGCCCATCTGCAGATTCTTGGCTCCGAGCACGGCCTCGGGCCGCTGGAGCCCATGCAGGTCGCGGTCTATCGCAGCCGCGCCTCACAAAGCTCCAAGGCGGTTGACAGTCTGCACCGCATGCTGGTGCAAACACTCCGTCAGGGCTGAGCCGTCCAGTCGCCGCTCTTGCCGCCATGCTTCTCCAGCACGCGCACCTCGGCGATGACCATGCCGCGGTCCGCGGCCTTGCACATGTCATAGATGGTGAGCAGGCCCACCTGCACGGCGCACAGCGCCTCCATCTCCACGCCGGTGCGGCCCAGCGTCTCGACCTGGGCGCGGCACAGCACGCGACTGCCGGCCTCGTCGAGCTCGAACTCCACCGCCACGCGCGTGATCGGCAGCGGGTGGCACAGCGGCACGAGGTCGGCGCAGCGCTTGGCGCCCTGGATGGCGGCGATGCGCGCGACGCCCAGCACATCGCCCTTCTTGGCCGTGCCGCTGGCGATCAGTGCCAGCGTCTCGGGCCTCATGCGGATCTCGCCGGCCGCAACGGCGACGCGATGCGTCTCGGCCTTGGCGGACACGTCCACCATGTGGGCCTGGCCCTGGGCGTCGAAGTGAGTCAGCGGGGTCGTCATGCCTGGAAACATTGGGGCAATGCAGTTGCAGGCATCATAGGAGCCTCGCTCATGGCTCGCCTGATGAAGAAGTACGCCTCACGCCCCCTGCTCAGCCTGCTCGCGGCCGCCTGCCTGCTGGGCCCCGGCGCACCGCTGAACGCCCAGGTCAACCTGCCGGCGCTGGGCGACGCGGTGTCGCAGGATCTGGACGTTGGCGCCGAGCGGCGCCTGGGCGATCAGGTCATGCGCCAGATCCGCATCGACCCCGACTACGTGCAGGACCCGATCCTGCAGGAATACCTGGAAGGCATCTGGGATCCGCTCGTGAAGGCCGCGCGCAAGCTGGGCCAGATCGGTGACGAGACCCAGGCGCGTTTCGCCTGGGAGCCCTTCCTCGTGCGCGACAAGAGCGTCAACGCCTTTGCGCTGCCGGGCGGCTTTGTCGGCACCCACCTGGGCCTCATCGCGATGACCGTGTCGCGCGACGAACTCGCCTCGGTGCTGGGCCACGAGCTCTCCCACATCACGCAGCGCCACATCGCACGCCGCATCGCCGGCGACTCGCGCAACAGCATGGTCGCCATCGCCGGCCTGCTGCTGGGCGTGCTGGCCGCCTCGCGCGGCAACATCGACATGGCCAACGCAGGCATCGTGGGCGGCCAGGCCGCGGCGACCCAGCTGTCGCTGAACTTCTCGCGCGACATGGAGCGCGAGGCCGACCGCGTGGGCTTCAACGTCATGGTCGACGCCGGCTTCGCGGGCAGCGGCATGGTCAGCATGTTCGAACGCATGGACCAGGCCTACCACCTGATGGACTCGGGCGCCTACCCTTACCTGCGCTCCCACCCGCTGACCAGCGAGCGCATCGGCGACGCCCGCACCCGCCTGGCGCTGGAGCCCTTCGAGCGTCCGCGCGGCCTGGCCGAGCATGCGCTGATGGCGGCCCGCTCACGCGTGCTGATGGACCCGCGCGTCGAAGCCTGGAAGGTGCTGGAGAACTTCGACGCCGGCGCACGCAACCTCAGGGACGGCGGCAATGGCTACGAGCAGCTCGGCGCACGCTACGCCGCCGCGCTCGCCTCCATCCAGCTGCGCAACTTCGACCGTGCCGAGGCATCGCTGCGCAGCGCCGAGGTGACGCTGCAGCTCATCAACCCCAGCCTCACCGAGACGGCCGCCGCCGCCCGCCAGCTGACCTACCTGCGCGCCGAGCTGGCCGTGGCCCGCGGGCGCCCGGCCGACGGCATTGCCGCGCTGGACAAGCTGCCGGGCGAAAAGTCCCGCCCCATGCTGATGGAGCGCGTGGACCTGGCGCTGGCCAGCGGCCCCGGCCCCATGCTGCGCGAGGCCGCCGATGCGCTGCAGACCCATGTGAGCCTGGAGCCCAACGACGCACTGGCCTGGTCCAAGCTCGCGCTGGTCTGGGAAAAGCTGGGCCAGCCGCTGCGCGCCGTGCGCGCCCAGGCCGAGCGCCACGCCGCCGCGGGCGACCTCAACGGCGCCATCGACCGCCTGCGCTCGGGCCTGCGCCAATCGCGCGGCCCCGACGCCGACCAGGTCGAGGCCTCCGTCATCGACGCGCGGCTGCGCACGCTGGTCTACCAGCGCCAGTCGCTACTGGCCGAGATCTATCGGGGCCGCTACATCCCGCCGGACGTCGAACTGCCGAATTAAGCGGCGCGCAGGCGCTGCTCTTCCTGGTACAGCGCAAACTCCTCGCGCATCGCGCGCGCCACGGCGTCCCGCTGGCTGATGCGGCGGTGGAAGGCCTTCACGGCCGGCCACGCGGCCAAGTCCACGCCGGCATAGGGCGCCCAGTTCAGCACCACGGCCAGGTAGATGTCGGCGATGCCGTAGCCGCCCTCCAGGTGCTCGTGCCGCTGCAGATGCGCCTCCAGCACGTCCAGGCGCAGGGCGGCCTTCTGCATCGAATAGGCCTTGACCTCGGCGCCGGCCTTGGGGTCCAGCAGCGGCACGAAGACGGCCTTGTGCAGCTCGGTGCCGATGAAGCCCAGCCACTGGCGCACGCGGGCGCGGCCATCGGCGTCGGCGGGCAGCAGGCCGGCCTGGCCCCAGGCCTCGGCAAGGTATTGCAGCACCGCAGCGTTCTCGGTCAACAGCCAACCCTCGGGCGTGCGCAAGGCCGGCACCTGGCCCATGGCATTGATCTGCCAGTAGTCGCGGCCGTCCAGCGTGCGCTTGGCCTTGCCGTCCACCTGCGTGAAGCGCGCCTCGGCGCCCACCTCGTACAGCACGATGCGGCTTGCCAGCGAACAGGCCATGGGGGAATAGAACAGCTCCATCTCGGTCTCCAAAGTGTTTTTGTACTATATTGAACAGAATTCAATGGCGCCAATGAATTTCATACTCCATGGCACAAAAATCGGATGCTGCTGACAAAAACGTGCGGCGCCCTCGTGGCCGCCCGCGCAGCTTCGACACCGGCGAAACGCTGGCCCGGGCAACGCTGGCCTTCTGGCACCAGGGGTATGCGGCCACGTCGCTGGATGATCTCAGCGCCGCCACCGGCCTGAACCGGCCCAGCCTCTATGGCGCCTTTGGCGACAAGCACGCGCTGTACCTGCAGGCACTGCGGCTCTACACGGAGCAATCCGACCGGGCTATCGCCGCCGCGCTGGAAGGACGGTCGCTGCGCGAAGGCCTGCTGCGCGTCTACGAGCTGGCGCTGCAGCTCTACTACCCTGCCGACGAAGCCGCGCGCGGCTGCCTGCTGATCGGCACGGCCGCGACCGAAGCGCCGCGCGACGAGGCGATACGCCAGCAGCTCGGCGACTCGCTGCGCGGCTTCAACTCGGCCTTCGAGGCCCGGCTGCGGCGCGCGGTGGATGAGGGCGAGCTGCCAGCCGGCACTGACGCGGCTCTACGCGCCCAGCTTGCGTCGGCCGTGTTGCATTCCATGGCGCTGCGGGCACGCGCCGGCGACGCGCGCACGGATGTCGCCGCGTTCGCGGCGGCCAGCCTGGGCTTCGTCTGCGGCTAGTCGGAAGGGAACACCCGTTCCATGACGACGTCGATGACCATCCCGCACAGGCTGTAGATCAGCGAGCCGATCAGCGCGGCCCAGAAGCCCGTCACGGCCAGGCCGTCCAGCACCGTGGCGGCCGCCCAGAACATCAGCGCGTTGATGACGAACAGGAACAGGCCCAGGCTGAGCACCGTCACGGGCAGCGTCAGCAGCACCAGGATGGGCCGCAGCAGCGTGTTCAAGAGGCCCAGCACCAGGGCCGCGATCAGGGCCGAGGTGAAGCTCTTGACGACGACGCCAGGGTAGAGATGGGCCACCAGCAACAGGGCACCGGCCAGCAGCAGCCAACGGACGAGGATCTTCATGCTACCCAGCATACAAGCGTGGAATCCACGAAACGCGCCTGCAAATAGGAATCATTCCTATTCAATGCTAGGATTCGGGTTCTCCGCCGGCGTGGCGGGTCGCGAGGCTGTCTGCAAGCCGTCTCGCACCTGTTGACCGGCCCTGGCCGCAGTGCGGCCCTTTGGAACCTGCAAGCGTTGTCCGGCGTGACCTCTGCCACCACCGTCCTCGTCGATGCCCCATCACCCGTCACGGCCCCCGCCGTCGCGGCACCGCGCATGCCTGTGCCCCCGCCGCCGCGCGGCGATGAGCTGGGCCCCAGCGGCCGGCACGCGCTGATCGGCGGCGTCGTCGCGGCCCACATCGTGGGCGGATGGGCGTTGCTGCAGCTGGACGTCGTGCGCGACGCGGTCAAGGACGTCGTGCCCGTGATGATGGTGGACATGATCGCGCCGGCCGAGCGGCCCAAGCCCGAACCGCCGCCGCCCGTGCCCCAGCCCAAGCGCATGGCTCCCGCGCCCGCGCCCATCATTGCGGCCGCCCCGACGCCCACACCGGCTCCGCCCACCTTTGTCGCGCCGGAACCGGTGCCGGCCCCGCCCCAACCCGTCAACGTGGCCCCCGCGCCACCGGCCCCGCCCGCGCCCCAGCCCACGGCTATGGCCCAGGTCATCAAGCAGGTGCCGCCCAGCGCCGTGCGCTACATCAAGGAGCCGGTGCTGAACTTCCCGCTGCTGTCCAAGCGCGCGAAGGAGCAAGGCACCGTCGTGCTGCGCATCACCGTGGACGTGAATGGCCGGCTCAAGGAAGCCTGGGTGCACAAGTCCTCGGGCTTCGAGCGCCTGGACCAGGCCGCGCTGCAGGACATCCGCAGCGCCCGCTTCGCCCCGCAGATGGAAGACGGCAAGCCCGTCGAATGGCAAACCCTGGCCCCGCTGGGCTACGACCTCTGATATTCGCTAACTGAAGAACCCCATGGACGCCAACGTCATCGCCGCTGCCGCACCCACTCCCGGTTTCGGCCACTTCATCGCCCAGTCCGACAGCGTCGGCAAGTTCCTGCTCGGCGTGCTCATCGTCATGTCGGTCGCGTCCTGGGGCCTGATCTTCGCCAAGGGCGTGGCGCAGTACCTGCGCAACAAGCGCGGCACGACCTTCCTGGACTTCTTCTGGAACGCCCGTTCGCTGGACGCCGTGCAGGCCGAGCTGAACACGCATGGCGCCCACGACCCCTTCTCCCACCTGAGCGCCCATGCGCTGCACGCCCAGGCCCACCATGCCCGCTACGGCGCGGCCAAGCTGGCCGAGGCCGGCACGGCCAACGACTTCATCACCCGCACCATCAAGAAGGTGCTGGATGAAGAGACCACGCGCCTGGAGTCGGGCCTGACGACGCTGGCCACCATCGGCGCCACGGCCCCCTTCGTGGGCCTGTTCGGCACGGTGTGGGGCGTGTACCACGCGCTGCTGGCCATCGGCATGAGCGGCGCCGGCACGCTGGACAAGGTGGCCGGCCCGGTGGGCGAGGCGCTGATCATGACCGGCATCGGCCTGGCCGTCGCCATCCCCGCCGTCATGGCCTACAACGCCTTCACGCGCGGCAACCGCGTGCTGACGGCGCGCCTGGATGCCTTTGCCTACGAGCTGCACAGCTTCCTGACGCTGGGCGAAGCCCCCGGCGCCGGCTCGACCGGCAACGTGCGCCCGCTGAAGGCCCAATCCAGCGCCGCCTGAGGACCCCGCCATGGCCTTCGCCTCCTTCGACAGCAAGCGCGCCAGCGCGCCCATGGCCGAGATCAACATGGTGCCGCTCATCGACGTGATGCTGGTGCTGTTGGTGATCTTCATCGTCACCGCACCGCTGCTGACCAACGCCGTGAAGCTGGACCTGCCCAAGGTCAGCTCGCAGGCCAACGACCTCAAGCCCGAGAAGATCGAGTTCGGCATCGACGCCAGCGGCCAGCGCTACTGGAACGGCGAGCCGCTGACGCGTGCCGAGGCGGTCCTGCGCTTCAAGGCTGAGGGCCTCAAGCCCAGCCAGCCCGAGATCCACCTGCGCGCCGACCAGAACGTGCCCTACCGCGCCGTGGCCGAGACCCTGGCCGACGCCAGCAAGGCCGGCCTCACGCGCGTGGGCTTCGTCAGCGAACCCGAGCGGCCTTGAGGCCAAGCTCAGCGCTTTTCAATTTCTCTTTTTCGTCAACAAGACGGCCAAGCCATCGCCAGGCCGCAAGGGCAGCGCCATGTCGCGCACCCACCCATAGAGGAGTCTCCATGTCCCGCAAGCAAACCCTGAACCTGCTGCCTATCCTTCCTCTTGGCGCACTGGCCGCCGGCTTCGGCCTGGCCTCGGCCGCCCTGGCCCAGACCGCCCCCGCAGCACCCGCCGCTGCCGCCTCCGCCCCCAAGGAAGAGGCCGCGCTGCCCACCGTGCGCGTCAAGGCCAAGGTTGAGCAGCAAGGCAAGGACGCCTACCAGGCCACCGAGACCCGCATCGGCAAGGGCAAGCAGGACATCCGCGACATCCCCCAGTCGCTGACCGTCGTCACCGAGAAGCTCATCGACGACCGCGGCTTCGACAACGTCAAGGAAGTGCTGAAGAACACCTCCGGCATCACCTTCCAGGCGGCCGAAGGCGGCGAAGAGGACATCAAGATCCACGGTATCTCGCTGCAGAGCACCGGCGACATCTTCATCGACGGCATGCGCGACCCGGCCTTCTACGACCGCGACACCTTCTTCCTGGACAAGATCGAGCTGCTGCGCGGCTCGGCCTCGCTGCTGTTCGGCCGCGGCTCCACGGGCGGCGCCGTCAACCAGGTCACCAAGCAGGCCATCCTGGCCGACCAGAACACCATCGACGTGACGCTGAGCAGCCACACCGGCCTGCGCGCCGTGGCCGACTTCAACAAGCGCCTGGGCGAGACCTCGGCGCTGCGCGTCGACGTGATGAGCACCTCCGCCGACAGCAACGGCACCGGCACCAAGCTCGACAAGCAAGGCCTGGCCGGCAGCTTCCGCTACGGCATCGACGAGCAAGACGAGTTCGGCATCACGCTGTACGCGCTAGATAACAAGAACGGCATCAACTACGGCATCCCATGGATTCGCCCGACGGCCACCGCCGCGGCAGCGACGTCGACCACGGTACCCATCGACCCGAACACCTACTACGGCATGGCCAGCGACCGCAACTTCGGTTCGGCCCACTACGCGATGCTGAACCACACGCACCGCTTCTCGCCGAACGTGGAAGTGGTGAGCAAGGTGCGCTACGCCGAGTACGAGCGCGACCTGCGCGCCAGCCTGGTGCGCTTTGCCGCGGCCAACCTGCAACCCACCAAGGTGGCCGTGGGCCTGGACAACCTCAACCCCGGCACCGTGCTGACGCGCAACCTGCAGCTCAAGAAGCAGGACATGCAGACGCTGACCGCGCAGAGTGACCTGAGCGCCAAGTTCCAGGCCTGGGGCCTGGAGCACAACCTGCAAAGCGGTGTCGACTTCGCCCGCGAAAAGAAGCAGGTGTTCATGCCCATCGGCGCCCAGCCGACCAAGCCCAACACGACGCTGGGCACGCCCAGCGACGGCGCGTTCTACGACGAATCGCAGCGCACCTTCCGCACCAGCAGCGACTACACCTCCAAGGGTTATGGCGCCTACCTGCAGGACCTGGTGCAGATCGCGCCGATGTGGAAGGTGCTGGCCGGCCTGCGCTACGACCACCTGAAGGGCGACTACAACCAGTACTCGGCCGCCACGCCGCCGGTGCAGACGTCGTACCAGATGAACGTGTCCGAGGTGAGCAAGCGCGCCGCCGTGCTGTTCCAGCCGACCGAGCAGCTGTCCTTCCACCTGATGGGCGCAACCTCGTTCAACACCTCGGGCGACACCTACTCGCTGGGCGCCTCCACGGCCGACGTGCCGCCGGAGAAGTCCATCAACGTCGAGCTGGGCGCCAAGTGGGACAGCGCCGACGGCAAGCTCAGCACCCGCATGGGCATCTTCCGCGCCACCAAGCTGCACGAGCGCAACACCGACCCGCTGAACAACAACGTCATCGTGCTGTCGGGCAAGCGCCACGCCGCGGGTGTGGACTTCGACGTCGTCGGCCGCATCACGCCGCAGTGGGAAGTCTTCGGCAACTTCACGTGGATGCCGGTCGCCAAGATCGACGTCGGCGCGCAAGGCGCCGAAGGCCAGGGCACCCGCCCGTCGCTGACGCCACAGTATTCCGGCTCGCTGTGGACGACCTATGCGTTCACGCCGCAGCTGCGCCTGGGCGCCGGCCTGAACACCCGCAGCAGCCAGCAGCCCAACCGCAACCCGGGCTTCTACGCCGACAAGTTCGTCACCGCCGACGTGATGGCCGAGTACGCCGTGGTTCCCGAGCAGTTGATCTTCAAGCTCAACGTCAACAACGTGGCGAACAAGCTCTATGCTGACCAGCTGTACACGGCCTTCTACGTGCCCGGCGCCGGCCGCATCACCAGCCTGACCGGCACCTACAAGTTCTGACGAACGGAGACTCCTCGCCAAGCCATGCTGCTCAAGATCGAACAGGTTCTGGACGCGGCCGGCCTGGCGAAGGCCCGTGAACTGCTGGCCTCGGCCCCCTGGGCTGACGGCCGAGCTACCGCCGGCCGCCAGGCCGCGCAGGTCAAGAACAACCAGCAGCTGCAACCCGGCAGCGAACAGCATCGTGAACTGCAGGCCCTGGTGCTGCAGGCGCTGGAGAAGCACTCCCTCTTCTTCTCCGCGACGCTGCCCAAGCGCGTGTTGCCGCCGCTGTTCAACCGCTATGCGGGGGCTACCAACGCCTACGGCGACCATGTGGACCAGGCGGTGCGCTACCTCCCGGGCGGTACCCAGCGCGTGCGCACCGACATCTCCTGCACCCTGTTCCTGAACGAGCCGGCCGACTACGACGGCGGCGAGCTCGTCATTGCCGACACCTACGGCGAGCAACGCGCCAAGCTCGCGGCCGGCGACCTCATCCTCTACCCCGGCACCAGCGTGCACCGCGTGGAGCCTGTCACCCGTGGCGAGCGGCTGGCCAGCTTCTTCTGGATAGAGAGCATGGTGCGCAGCGCCGAACAGCGCCGCCTGCTCTACGACATGGACATGAGCCTGATGCGGCTGCGCGGCGAACTGGGCGAGGACGAGGCCTTGGTCCAATTGACCGGGACTTATCACAACCTGCTCAGAATGTGGGCAGACACGTGAGCCCGCGCGCGCCAGCCATCGAATCCCTCCCCGAAGGCCTGGCCAACTTGGCCGACTTCGAGCCCGCCGCCCGCGCCCGTGTCAGCGACGCTGCCTGGGCCTACCTGAACGGCGGCGCGGCCGACGAGATCACGCTGCGCGCCAACCGCGCCGCCTGGGACGCCATCCGGCTGCAGCCGCGCGTGCTGCGCGACCTGTCGGGCGGCCACACGCGCGTGACGCTGCTGGGCCGCGAACTGCTGCACCCCATCCTGCTGGCGCCCATCGCCTACCAGCGCCTCTTCCATACCGATGGCGAGCTGGCGCTGGGCCATGCCGCAGCGGCCCAGGGTGCGGGCATCCTGCTCAGTGCCCAGGCCAGCGTGCCCATGGAGGACGTTGCCGCGCCCATGCTGGCCGATCCCCAGGCCGGCCCGCTGTGGTTCCAGCTCTACTGGCGCGACGACCGCGACTTCATGCGTGCCCTGCTGCGCCGCATCGAGGCCGCCGGCTACCAGGCCCTGGTGCTGACCGTGGACGCCCCCGTGCATGGCGCGCGCGACCGCGAGCGCCGCATCGGCTTCAAGCTGCCCGACGACATCCGTGCGGTGAACCTGGGTGGCCTGAAGAAACCGCTGAACCTGCAGCCCGGCCAGAGTGCCCTGTTCGACGGCCTGATGCCGCGCGCCGCCACTTGGGGCGAGGTGGACTGGCTGCGCGCCGAGAGCCCGCTGCCGCTGCTGCTCAAGGGCGTCACGCATGCCGACGATGCGCGCGAGGCGCTGGCCCGCGGCGTCACCGGCTTCGTCGTCAGCAACCACGGCGGCCGCGCGCTGGACACCCTCCCCGCCACCGCCGAGCTGCTGCCGCCGCTGCGCGCGGCCCTCGGGCCCGACGTGCCGCTGCTGGTGGACGGCGGCATACGCCGCGGCACCGACGTGCTCAAGGCCATGGCCCTGGGCGCCAACGCCGTGCTGCTGGGGCGCCCCTATGTGCACGCGCTGGCCGCCAGCGGCGCCTTGGGCGTGGCCCACGCGCTGCGCCTGCTGCGCGACGAACTGGAGATCGCCATGGCCCTCTCCGGCTGCAAGACCCTCGCCGACGCCGGCCCGGCCCTGCTCTGGCCCGGCACCCAATCCTGAAAGGACTCACGATGAAACGCCTCCTCGCCACCCTCGCCCTCGCCGTCACGGCCTCCGCCGCCTTCGCCCACGGCAACGTCTCCTGCCCGGCCATGCCCAAGGAAGAGAAGAAAGGCCAGATGGAGCTGCAGAAGAAGCTCGAAGGCGAAGGCTGGAAGATCCGCCAGGTGAAGAACTACAACGGCTGCTACGAGGTCTACGGCTTCGATGACAAGGGCGCCAAGGCCGAGGCCTTCTTCAACCCCAAGACCTTTGAGCGCGTCTACCCGGAAGACGAGAAGGCCCCCGAGAAAAAGTAAGCCATGCGCGTCTGGGATGCGCTGGTACGCCTGCTGCACTGGACGCTGGCGGCGGCCGTCATCGCAGCGTGGGTCAGCGGCCACTGGCAGCCGAGTGACTTCGACGCCGTGCACCACACGGCCGGCTACGTGGCGCTCGCGGCCGTCGCGCTGCGCCTGATTTGGGGCTTCGTCGGCGGCCGGCATGCGCGCTTCTCGCAGTTCGTGCGCGGCCCGCGCGAGGTGCTGGCCTACGCGCGCGCGCTGCGCGGCGGCCATGAGAAACGCTACGTCGGCCATAACCCGCTGGGCGGCTGGATGGCGCTGCTGCTTTGGGCCAGCGCAGCCGCGCTGTCCATCACCGGCTGGCTCTACACGACCGAATGGCTGTGGGGTTATGCCTGGCTGGAGGAACTGCATGCAGCGCTGGGCTGGGCGGTCGCGGCCCTCGTCGGTGGCCACCTCGGCGGCGTCGTCGTGACCAGCTGGCGGCATCGCGAGAACCTCGTCGGCGCCATGTTCAGCGGCCGAAAACGTGCGCCCGAGGCCGGCGACGTCGACTGAGAAAACGCGCCGCTGCAAGCCTCGCGAAGGCCCGAATGATGCGGCCCCGCGACAGGAGAGGCCCGAAAGGGCCGGATTCATGGGCATCTGCGGGTCATCCCCTCTATGAAAGCCTTCTATTCCTCCATGGAGAGCAGTACCATCGCCGCCGCAGGGTGCTAGAGAGAAATGAAGGCTTACGCGGCCTTCACCCGGACCCGGCACATCAACAACCTTTGATGGAGTGAATCGACATGGCAACTGCGAAGAAGGCCGCGCCCGCGAAGAAGGCGGCACCGGCCAAGAAGGCTGCACCTGCAGCAAAGAAGGCTGCGCCCGCCAAGGCGCCCGCGAAGAAGGCAGCAGCAACGCCGGCCAAGAAGGCCGCGCCTGCTAAGAAGGCAGCTCCGGCCAAGAAGGCCGCTGCTCCCGCCAAGAAGCGCACGCCCAACGCCGCCTTCATGAAGGCACTGACCCCCAGCGCGGCCCTGGCCGCCATCGTCGGCGCAGCCCCGCTGCCGCGTACCGACGTGACCAAGAAGGTCTGGGAGTACATCAAGAAGAACAAGCTGCAGGACGAGCTGCAGAAGCGCGTCATCAACGCCGACGCCAAGCTGAAGGAAATCTTCGGCAAGGCCAAGGCCGACATGTTCGAGATGACCAAGCTGATCAACAGCCACCTGAAGTGATACGGCGCCGCGCAAGCGGCCTGTGGAACGAAGCCCGGCAGTGCCGGGCTTTTTTTTGGGCGCTACTTTTGCGAATGGTCCTGACACCACGCCGGCCACAGCCAGCGGCATTCTCGCCATGACGACTTCGCGCACGAACCTCTTCACGCTGCTGGGCTTCGCCGCGCTGCTCGCATTTGCCGCCTGGTGCGCCTACAAGCCCGCACCCACATGGAAAGGGCCGCTGCAGGACCCGGACGTGCGCGCGCTGTTCCTGCGCTGCGGCCAGGAGGACGACCCACCCGGCACCGGCATGCCCGCGTGGCCGGACGGCAAGCAGCGCTACTACACCCGACAGCAGTGGACGCCTGGCGGCGAGCTGAAGGTGGAGGCCTGGCAGTTCCTGGAGCCGGGCCACGTACTGGTGTCCGCCGAGCGACGGGTCGACGGCCATCGCATCGTCATCGAGCCGCGCTGGGAAGTGCCGCCGGGCGGGCCCATTGCCGCCTGCTACGCCAAGCTGGGCGCCGAGGTCAGCTTCCGGAACCTGCCGCGCGGCGACTACGCCATAGAAGCTCGATAGGCCTGGGGAAGGTCACATCAGCCGTTGCAGGCCCGCCTGAAGCTGCGGCACGTCGATGGGCTTGAGCCAGTAGTCCTGGAAGCCGGCGGCGCGCGCCGCGCGCACCACGGCGCTGGGGTCGTCGGCCGACAGCGCCACCCAGCGTGTGCCCTCCAGGGCCGCGGCAAGGGCCGCATCGGCCACAACGTGCGCGCGCAGCTCCAGGCCCGTCATGTCGGGCAGGTTCATGTCGACGAGCACGACGGCCGGCCGGCACTCGGCCAGGGCGGCCAGCGCTTCGGCGCCGGTCTCGGCGCAACGCAGCTCCCAACCCGGCAGCAGCCGGAACACCTCCTCCATCAGGATCAGGTGGATGCGGTCGTCTTCGACATAGAGCACCAGCGGCGCGGCGCGGTCGGTCATGGCAGGGTCAGGGTACGGCGGGAGCGGCCGGCACGATAGCAGCAACTGCGAGCGGCCTCGCCAAAACGTAGCCGACAAACGTTTTCAGCGAATTGCGTGATTTATCTCATGCGCCGCCGACCCCCTCTTTGCGGGTCTTCAACCCGCAAAAACCCTAGGCATCCCTAGTATTAGGTCCATGCGCCCTGGTTCGGGCGCGTTCTTTTTCCGGGCCCCCCCATGTCCCTGATCGCCACCCTCGCTCTCGCCGTCTCCGCCGGCTCCACGCTGCCCCAGTGCAGCTGGGACCGCCCCGGGGTCAATCCCTTCATGGGAGACGTCGTTGTGGCCGTCGATCACTACCAGGACATCCCGGCAGCCACGCGCGAAAAGCTAAAGGCCCGCATGAAGGCGCGCAGCTATGACGACATCGCCGTCATCGAGCGCGACGCCATCAAGGGCAAGGCCACCTACGCCCCCGAGATCAGCGACATGCATTTCGGCCCCGGCGCCGTGTGCCGCACCGTGACGCGCACCAAGTGGACGGCCACGACCCAGGAGCGCGGCCTCGTCTATTGCGAGGACGGCCAGTGCATCCTCGTGCCCACCGTCTGCCGCAACGTCAGCCGCATCCGCCGCCTGGAAAAGCCCAGCGCCGTGGCGCCGGCCCAGACCGCCAACGTCGCGTCGTCCACCCGCGAGGGCGAGGACACGCCGCTGGAATTCGAAGCCCCCGCCGCCGGCCCCATGGCCGCCGCGGCGCCCGACAGCTTCTCAGCCAAGTCCGGCGTGCCCTCGCTGGCCGATGGCGGCGGCTTCAGCATGCCCAGCGGTGGCACACCCAGCCCCATCGCCGCCCAGGGCGGCAGCGTGGGCCCTGGCATCAGCATGGGCATGCCGGCCCTGCCGCCCGCCACGGTGAAGACCGCCGAGGGCCGCCCCGAGCTGCCCCTGGACACGCCGGCCGTGCCAGAGCCCGGCACCTGGGCCATGATCGCCGCTGGCCTGCTGGTGATCGGCTACCGGCTCAATCGTCGGAAGCGCTGATCACCGCCTGAGCAGGGGCGCCAGATAGCGCCCCGTGTGACTGGCCTCACAGGCCGCCACATCCTCTGGCGTGCCGGCCACCAGCAGCGTGCCGCCGCCCGCACCGCCTTCCGGCCCCATGTCGATGAGCCAGTCGGCCGTCTTGATGACGTCCAGGTTGTGCTCGATGACGACGATGGTGTTGCCCGCGTCGCGCAGCTGGTGCAGCACCTTCATCAGGAGAGCGATGTCGGCGAAGTGCAGGCCGGTCGTGGGCTCGTCCAGGATGTAGAGGGTGCGGCCGGTGTCGCGCTTGGACAGCTCCAGCGCCAGCTTCACGCGCTGGGCCTCGCCGCCCGACAGCGTCGTGGCGCTCTGGCCCAGCTTCACATAGCCCAGGCCCACATCCAAGAGCGTCTGCAGCTTACGGGCGATGGTGGGCACGGCGTTGAACAGCGCGTGGGCGTCCTCCACCGTCATGTCCAGCACCTGGGTGATGTTCTTGCCCTTGTAGAGCACCTCCAGCGTCTCGCGGTTGTAGCGCCGGCCCTGGCAGACGTCGCAGGGCACGTAGACGTCGGGCAGGAAGTGCATCTCCACCTTGAGCACGCCATCGCCCTGGCAGGCCTCGCAGCGGCCGCCGGCGACGTTGAAGCTGAAGCGGCCGGCGCCGTAGCCGCGCTCGCGCGCCGTGGGCATCTCGGCGAACAGCTCGCGGATGGGCGTGAACAGGCCGGTGTAGGTCGCGGGGTTGGAGCGCGGCGTGCGGCCTATGGGTGACTGGTCGACGTTGATGACCTTGTCGAAGGCGTCCAGGCCCTCGATCTCGTCGTGGGGCGCCGGGTCCTGGTGGCTCTGGTACAGCTTCTTGGCCACCGCGGCGTAGAGCGTGTCGTTCACCAGCGTGCTCTTGCCGGAGCCCGACACGCCGGTCACGCAGGTGAACAGGCCCACCGGCACCTCCACCGTCACGCCCTTGAGGTTGTTGCCGCGGGCGTTGACGATGCGCAGGTGGGGGGCGTCGTCTGCCGACTTGTGGCGCTCGGTGGGCACTTCGATGCGCGCCGTACCGCTGAGATATTGGCCGGTCAGCGACTTGGGGTTGGCCGCGACCTGGGCCGGCGTGCCCTGCGCAATGACATGGCCGCCGTGCACGCCGGCGCCGGGCCCCAGGTCCAGCACCCAGTCGGCGGCGCGGATGGCGTCTTCGTCATGCTCCACCACCAGCACCGAGTTGCCCAGGTCGCGCAGCCGCCGCAGCGTGGCGATGAGGCGGTCGTTGTCGCGCTGGTGCAGGCCGATGCTGGGCTCGTCCAGCACGTACATGACGCCGGTGAGGCCCGAACCAATCTGCGAGGCCAGGCGGATGCGCTGCGCCTCGCCGCCCGACAGCGTGTCGGCGCTGCGGTCCAGGCTCAGGTAGTTCAGGCCCACGTCGTTCAGGAAGCGCAGGCGTGAAGCGATCTCGCGGATGACCTTGTCGCCGATCTCGGCCTTGTTGCCCTTGAGCTTGAGCCCCTCGAAGTAGTCCAGGCATTCGCGCAGCGTCGAATGCTCCACCTCATAGATGGGCCGGCCCTTGACGCCGGACGGCGCATCGGCCGGCTGCAGCACCACGTTGCGCGCCTCGCGCCGCAGCCGCGAGCCCTCGCAGCTCGGGCAGGGCTTGGCCGCCATGTAGCGGGCCAAGTCCTCGCGCACGGCGGCCGAGTCGGTCTCCTTGTAGCGCCGCTGCAGGTTGGGCAGGATGCCCTCGAAGGGGTGGTGGCGCTTGACCTGGCGCTTCTTGCCGGTGCTGGTCTCCGCCTGATAGACGAAGGCGATGTCCTGCTCGCCGGACCCGTGCAGCAGCACCTGCTGGGACGCTGCCGGCAGCTCCTCCCACGGCGTCTCCACATCGAAGGCGTAGTGGGCCGCGACCGATTCCAGCAGCGAGAAGGTGTAGGGGTTGCGCCGGTCCCAGCCCTTGACCGCGCCGCTGGCCAGGCTCAGCGTGGGGAAGGCGACCACGCGCTCCGCGTCGAACACGGTGACCTGGCCCAGGCCCTCGCAGCTGGGGCAGGCCCCGACCGGTGAGTTGAACGAGAACAGGCGCGGCTCCAGCTCCGGCAGCGAGTAGGAGCAGACGGGACAAGCGAATTTGCTGGAGAACAGCGTTGTTTCGTTGCTGTCCATGTTCAGCACCAGGGCCCGGCCTTCGGCCTGGCGCAGCGCCGCCTCGAAGCTCTCCGCCAGGCGCTGGCGCAACTGGTCCTGCGCGTCGGCGCGCAGCTTGACGCGGTCGATGACCACGTCGATGTCGTGCTTCTCGGTCTTCTTCAGCGCCGGGATGTCCGGCGCCTCCACCGTGGCGCCGTTGACGCGAAAGCGCACATAGCCCTGGGCCTGCAAGTCCTGGAACAGCTCCACGAACTCGCCCTTGCGGTCGCGCACGACGGGGGCGAGCAGCATCAGCCGGCTCTCGTCGGGCATGGCCAGCACGGCGTCCACCATCTGGCTGACGGACTGGGCCTCCAGCGGCAGGTCGTGGTCGGGGCAGAAGGGCGTGCCGGCGCGGGCGTACAGCAGGCGCAGGTAGTCGTGGATCTCGGTGACCGTGCCGACCGTGGAGCGCGGGTTGTGGGAAGTCGCCTTCTGCTCGATGGAGATGGCCGGCGACAGGCCCTCGATGACGTCCACGTCGGGCTTGTCCATCAGCTGCAGGAACTGCCGCGCGTAGCTGGACAGGCTTTCGACGTAACGCCGCTGGCCCTCGGCATAGAGGGTGTCGAAGGCGAGCGACGACTTGCCCGAACCGGACAACCCGGTGATGACGACCAGCGCATGCCGCGGCAGGTCGACGTCGATGTTCTTCAGGTTGTGGGTGCGCGCGCCGCGCACGCGAATGAAGCGGGACTCAGGAGGGGACGTGGGACGGAACTCGGGCAAATCCGGGTGGGCCATGGCAGTTTTCACAAGCGAACCGTCCATGATAGGCCGCCACAATCCGACGCGCCGACCGAGCACACAGGGAGAGAAGGATGATTCGTCGACTACTGGCCGCCGCATGCCTGGCCGCGCTGGCGCTGGCCCAGCCCGCCGGGGCCGAGCCACCCCCCATCCGCCATTTCTTCAAGACGCCTGCGGTCCAGGCCCCCAAGCTCAGTCCCAGCGGGCGCTACCTGGCCATCCAGGTGGCCGGCCCAGCCGACCGCGTCTGGCTGGCCGTCATCGACCTGCAGGCCATGACGCCGGCCAAGGTCATTGCCGGCTTCAATGCGGCCGACATCTATGACCACGCCTGGGTCAATGACGAGCGTCTGGTCTTCCAGATCCGCAGTCCCGAGGACGGCACCACCCGCGTGCGGGCGCCCGGCTTGTGGGCCGTCAACCGCGACGCCACGGGCTTCCGGCAGCTGATCGCCAGCAACAACGCGCCGCTCAGCGACACCGGCTCGCTGATCAAGGACCGGCGCCTGGAGGGCAACTGGGGCTTCTTCGCCACGCTGGCCGGTGGCGGCGACGAGGTGCTGGTGCAACGCATCCGCTGGTCGCACGAAAGCGAGTCCACCGGCGTCCGGCTGGCTCGCCTCGATACCCGCACCGGTGCCCGCAAGGATCTCAACGAGGGCCTGCCGGACAACGTCGACAAATGGGTGACGGACGCCAGCGGCGAGCCGCGCGCGGTGACGTCCACCCAGGGCGGCGGCCGCAAGATCTACCTGCGCCAGCCCGACGGGCGCTGGAAGCTCTGGCAGGCGCTGGAGAGCTACTACGACGACCACCACGACCCGCTCTGGTTCGGCCCCGATGGGCAGGCGCTGGCGCTGAAGTCCTACCAGGGCGCCACGGCGGTGTTCCGGCTGGACCCGGTCACGCAGCAGCCCGAGGCGCTGCCGTTGATCAACCTGAAGGGCTACGACTTCGAGGGCGACCTCATCGTGGACCAGCCCACCCAGCGCCTGCTGGGGGCCCAGTTCGAGACCGATGCGCCCACCAGCGTGTGGTTCGACCCGGCGATGCGGGCCATGCAGGCGGACATCGACGCCAAGCTGCCGGGCTCGGCGAACCAGATCGAATGCCTGCGTTGCCTGGGTGCCAACCACATCATCGTGACGGCCCAGTCGGACCAGAAGCCGCCGGTGTTCTACCTGTACAAGCCCGCCGACAAGAGCCTGCAGCCCATCGCCGCGCTGCGCCCGGAGATCAAGGCCGCGGACATGGGCCAGCGCGACGTCTACCGCATCCCTGCGCGTGACAAGCTGCAGTTGCCGGTGCTGGTGACCCAGCCTCCCGGGCCGCCCAAGGGCCCGCGCCCGGCCGTGCTGCTGGTGCACGGCGGCCCCTGGGTGCGTGGCGCGCACTGGCCCTGGGAACCGATGGCCCAGTTCCTGGCCAGCCGCGGCTACGTCGTGCTGGAGCCCGAGTTTCGCGGCAGCACCGGCTACGGCTGGGAGCTGTTCCGGGCCGGTTGGAAGCAATGGGGCCTGGCCATGCAGGACGACTTGGCCGACACGCTGGCCTGGGCCGTCAAGCAGGGCTGGGTGGACCCGCAACGCGTCTGCATCGCCGGCGCCAGCTACGGCGGCTACGCCGCGCTGATGGGCGCCATCAAGCAGCCCGACCTTTTCAAGTGCGCGATCAACTGGGTGGGCGTCACCGACCTGCAGTTGATGACCAACATCACCTGGAGCGACATCTCCGAGGAATACAAGCACTACGGCATGCCAATGGTCGTGGGCGACCCGGTTGCCGACGCCAGGCAGTTCGACGCCACGTCGCCGCTGAAGCGGGCCGGCGAGATCAAGCTGCCGCTGCTGATGGCCTATGGTGGCCAGGACAGGCGCGTGCCCATCACGCACGGCACCCAGCTCAAGGCCGCGCTGCGCGCGGACCAGCCCGTCGAATGGGTGGAGTACCCGGACGAGGGCCACGGCTGGTTCGAGCTCAAGACCCAGGAGGACTTCTGGGGCCGCGTCGAGCGCTTCCTGGCAAAGAACATCGGGCCCCGCACGCCCTGACCCTGATGAAAACGTTCCTGCTCGCCCTGCTGCTCGCCGCCTCGCTCGCCCAGGCGGCTCCGCCCGCCACCGAGGAGTTCCAGCGCCCGCCGCCCGTCAGCAGCTTCTTCAAGCGCCCGCAGGTGCGCGCGCCGCGCCTCAGCCCCAGCGGCCGCTACCTGGCGATCCAGGCGGCAGGCAAGAACGACCGCATGTGGCTGGCCATCCTGGACCTGCAGACGATGGCGCCGCCCAAGTTCATCACCGGCTTCCTTGATGCCGACATCGCCAGCCACCAGTGGATCAGCGAGGACCGGCTGGTGGTGCAGATCTCGAACTCTCCCGACGGCACCACGCAGGTCATGGCGCCGGGCCTGTGGGCGGTCAACCGTGACGGCAGCAAGTTCCGACAGCTCATCAACAGCGACAAGGCCTTTGTCTCCAACAACACCGTCAGCCTCTCCGACCGCCGCCTGGACATCAACTGGGTGCTGTATGGCGTGCCACCTGATGGCAACGAGGAGGTCATCGTGCTGCGCCGCCCCTGGCGCAACGACAGCGAGTCCACCGGCGTGCTGCTCTCCCGCATGGACACCAACACCGGCCTGACCAAGAGCATCAGCCAGGGCGTGCCCGACTATGTCTCGCGCTGGGTGCTGGACTGGCAGGGCGAGCCGCGTGTCATCGAGACCTTCCACGCCGGCCAGAGCCGCTTCTACAAGCGCGACGACCAGGGCCGCTGGCAACCCTGGTTCGACGACGATGGCTACGCCCGCAAGCGCGCCGCACCAACCTGGATCGGTCCGGACGGCCAGATGCTCGGCCTGTACGGCTACCGCGGCTACAGCGCGTTGTTCCGGCTCGATCCGCAGACGGGCGTCCAGGAGCACGAGCCGCTCGTCAACTTCAAGGGCTACGACTACCGGGGCGGGCTGATCTTCGACGCCGATGCGCGGCGCCTGCTCGGCGTGCGCTACGAAACCGACGCGCCGGGCACCCTGTGGCTGGACGACACGATGAAGGCCATCCAGGCCGACATCGACGCCAAGCTGGCCGGCACGGTCAACCTGATCGACTGCCGGCGCTGCCTGAACGCGATGAACCTCGTCGTCACGGCCCTGTCCGATCAGCGCCCGCCCGAGTACTACCTCTACAAGCCGGCCGACAAGAGCGTGCAGAAGCTGGCCGCCGCGCCCGCCGACCTGCCACCGGCCGCCATGGGCCAGCGCGACTACCACCGCATCAAGGCGCGCGACGGGCTGGAGTTCCCCGTCCTGGTGACCCAGCCGGCGGGTGGCCTGAATAACGTGAAGGGGGGCAAGGCGCCCACCATCGTGCTGGTGCACGGCGGCCCCTATGTGCGCGGCACGCACTGGACGTGGGAGCGCGACGCACAGTTCCTGGCCAGCCGCGGCTACCTGGTGCTGGAGCCCGAGTACCGCGGCAGCACAGGCTATGGCACCAAGCTCTTCCACGCCGGCTGGAAGCAATGGGGCTTGGCCATGCAGGACGACATCGCCGACACGCTGGCCTGGGCCGTCAAGCAGGGCTGGGCCGACCCGCAGCGGGCCTGCATCATGGGCGCCAGCTACGGCGGCTATGCGGCCATGATGGGCGCCGTCGCCCAGGGCGACCTCTTCAAGTGCGCCGTCAACTGGGTCGGCGTCACCGACATCGGGCTGATGAGCAGCATCCACTGGAGCGACCTGTCCGAGGAGTGGAAGCAGAACGGCATGAAGCGCATGGTGGCCGATCCGGACACCGATGCCGAACAGATGCGCCGCACCTCGCCGCTGCAGCGCGCCAAGGAGATCCGCGTGCCGCTGCTGATGGCCTACGGCGGCTCCGATGCGCGCGTGCCGCTCAAGCACGGCACCGACATGAAGGCCGCGCTGCGCCCCGAGCAGGAGCTGGAGTGGGTCGTCTACCCCGACGAAGGCCACGGCTGGTTCAACCTGAAGACGAATGAAGACTTCTGGGGGCGCGTGGAGCGCTTCCTGGGCAAGCATCTGGCGCTCCCGAACTGACGGTTTGTCGCGGCCGCATGCAGCTCGCGGCCCGCGTCTGACGATTCATCGCAGCGCCGTGGCGGCGCGGCGGCTGGTTGCCGAAACTGCTTCCATCGACACAGCAAACCGCTGTGCCAACACCGAAAGGAAGCATCATGAAAGCCACCGTCCTGATCCAAGCCGCCGCCGTCGCCGCCTTCGCGTTCACCGCCTTCGCCGCCAGCGCCGCCCCGGTCCAGCAGCTGCCCCGTGTCGTTGTCACCGGCAAGGCCACGCAGGAAGTTGCCCAGCTGCCGCGCGTGACCGTTACCGGTTATGCCGTCCGCGAAGTGGCTCAACTGCCCCGCGTGACCGTCACCGCCCGCCGCGCCTGAGGCCAGATGACGATGACGCAAATGACGACGATGACCCGAGCCGACGCGCCGGCGCAGCAGGCCGGTGGCCTGTTCTGCGCCGACGCGTCGGCTTGGGGTAAGCCAGTAGCACCAGCCTGAAAGACAATCCGGGCTTCTGAGATGGAGCCCGCTTGTGAAAGAAGAGCTGCGCAAACGCCGATCCTGGCTGGATGGCTTCATGGCCTACCCCGCCCCCGCCGGCCTGAGCGAAACCCAGCTGCGCGACAACATCATCCTGCTCGACCAGGCGCTCTACGCCATGTGGAACCTGGGCGACAACCTGGTCTTCGCGTGGACGCCCGAGACGCGCGGCGTGCGCGTGCTCGTCGCGCCGCACCAGATGCTGACCGAGTTCGCCCTCGGCGACGGCACGCTGGAGCCCACCGAGCTGACGCGCCGCGCGCGACTGCTGGACAAGATGCTGTCCAACCAGGAGCACCTGGACACCAAGGCCTTCGACGCCGTTGCCGCGGCGCTAGGCCTCGCGCCCAAGTTCATCGACCTGCCCTTCGTGCCGGAGCGCGGCCTGGGCCTGCCGCTGATCGCCGCCATCGCCGCGCGCTACGGCATCCGCCTGGTCGAGGACCGCGCCGTCATCCTGTTCGACGCCGTCGGCTTCTCGCTGCTGACGCCGCTGCAGCAGGTGGTGCAGCTCAACAGCCTGTCCTGCTCGGTCAATGCGGCCTATGCCAAGCTGCTGGACCGCGAGATCAACATCAACTTCGCGCGCACCACGACGGGCGACGGCTTCTACATCTGGAACCGCATGCGCGGCGTGGAGGCCAACGTCGAGCTGTATCAGTTGATGCAGTTCATCCTGGCCGACAACGCGCTGGCGCTGGAGCGCGCCACAAGGCCCGAATCGGTGCCGCGGCTGCGCGCGTGCTTCCACGTCGGCTCGCACTACGAGTTCTACCAATCCGAGGGCCTGAACCCCACGTCGTTCAGCTACTTGGTGGGCCAGGTCACCATCGAGCTCGCGCGCATGATCGAGCGCGCCCAGCCGGGTCAGATCCTGGTGGGCAAGTTCAACACGCTGATGCACGACGAGGTCACCGGCGGCGACGTCCGCATCGACAGCCTGGACTTCGTCGAGCGCACCCGCGCGCCGCTGCGCAGCCTGAACGGCTTGAAGCTGGCCGGCTCCGAGGTTGACGAGATCGCCTGCTACCTGACCGGCCGCCGCGACGACACGGGGCTGTGGGGCATCAGCGAATACCAGATGGCCGACAAGCATGGGCTGATCCACCGCGTCTACAACGCCAAGATCAACATCCACCGCCGCAACGGCGAGCCCATCTACCTGGGCCTGCGCGAGGAAGACCTGCCGCCCGACGCGCCGCGCACGGTCGCCGATACGGATTTCACGCCGCTGCAAGGTTAGTGACGGCTCGGTTACGCAGATCTGACGAGTCCTGCCTAGAACTGCCCCTCCAAAAGGGCCAGTTCTTGCCGCCGCCGAGGGCCGCAGCGGCTAGGATCCCGGCGTTGTGACCGAGCCCCTCGCCCCCACCGCCGCCAGTCCCCCTGCCGTCGGCCAGCGCCGGCTGCTGACCCTGCTGTTCGTCGATCTGAGCGGGTCCACGGCCATGGCGGAGTGGATGGAGGCCGAGCACTACGCGGCCATGCTGGCGGGGCTGCGCGCGCTGTACGAGCGCATCGTGCCCCACCATGGCGGCGTCATCGCGCGCATCCAGGGCGACGGCATGCTGGCCGTCTTCGGCCACCCCGAGGTACGCGAGGACGACGGCCGCCGCGCCACCGAGGCCGCGTTGGAACTGCACACCGCCGTGCGCGACCTCATGCCCCCCGGCCCCAAGCCGGCCGACTTCAAGGGCCTCACGCTGCACAGCGGCATCCATGCCGGCATCGTCCTCGTCAACGAGGGCGACCAGATGCGCGGCCGCTTCGAGCTGCTGGGCAACGCGCCCAACATCGCCGCCCGGCTGTCCGAGGCTGCCAAGGCCGACGAGATCATCGCCAGCGAGGAGAGCCTGGGCCTGCAGAGCCAGTTCTTCGAGACCGGCCCGCGCTTCTCGCTGCAGTTGCGCGGCCGCGCCACGCCGCTGGCCGCCTACCGCGTGCTCGCCCGGGCGCCCGTGGGCCGGCGCTTCGAGGCCAGCGTGCGCCGGGGCCTGTCGCCCTTCGTGGGCCGCGGCACCGAACTGGCCACGCTGGACGCGGCCCTGGCCGGCTCGCTGGGCGGGCGCACGCTGTGGATGGGCGTGCGTGCCGGCGCCGGCGTCGGCAAGACGCGGCTCACCGAGGAGTTCCTGCGCCGCGCGGCCGACCAGGCCTGCCAGATCCACCGCGGCTACTGCGAAAGCTACCTGAGCGCCGAACCGCTGCAGCCCTTCCTGCAGATGCTGCGCGCGATGGAAGGCCTGGCCGACGCGCCGCCGGAGCTCTTCGCCGCCCAGCACAGCGCACCGGCCCAGCGTGCCGACGCACTGCTGGCGCTGCTGCTGGCGTTGGCGCGGCGCACGCCCCAGCTCGTCTTCATCGACGACCTGCAGTGGGCCGACGACGCCTCGCTGCGCCTGCTGCACCGGCTGCGCGCCGGGGCCCAAGGCCAGGGCCTGCCGCTGCTGCTGCTGACGGCGAGCCGCCCGCAGCCCGTCACGGCGCTGCCGGGTGCCAACGACGACCATGCCGAGATCATCGAGCTGCCGCCGCTGAGCGAGACCGAGGCCGCGGACGCCGTGCAGCAACTGCTGCCGCAGATCGACCCCTTCATCGCCGCCGAGGTGCAGCGCCACGCCGGTGGCAACCCGCTCTTCATCGAGGAGCTCTGCCACGCCGCGGCCGATACCGGCGAGGGCCTGGTGGCCGGGCAGAGCAGTTCGGCCTGGCTGGCCGCCCTCGTCGAGTCGCGCGTGGGCCGCCTGCCGCCCGAACAGGCCCTGCTCGTGCGCGTGGCCGCCGTCATCGGCAACGTCATCCCGGTCTGGCTGCTCGAAGCGTTGTCCGGCTTCGGCGAGCAGCACCCGGCCGTGCAAGCCCTCGCGGCCCAGGATTTCATCTTCCCCGACCAGCAACCCGGCCAGCTGCGCTTCAAGCACGGCATCACGCGCGACGTGGTCTACGAGGCCACCGGCCTGCATGAGCGCCAGGCCTTGCACCGGCGCATCAGCGCGGAACTGGGCGCGCGCGGTGGTTCGGCAGACCAGTTGCACGAGCAACTGGCCTATCACGACGCCGCCGCCAACGACTGGCCGGCCGCCGCCCACCATGCCGAGGCCGCGGGCGACCAGGCCCTGGCCGCCTCGGCGCTGGACCGCGCGAAAAAGCAGTTCCGCGCCGCGCTGGCCGCGCTGGAGTTCCTGCCCGCGGGTAACGATCAGGGCCGCGAGCACCGCCGCCGCTGGGTCAGCATCGCGCAGCGCCTGGGCATGGCCTGCGTGTTCGACGCCTCGCAGGACGACTTGCGCGTGCTCAAGCACGCCGTGAGCCTGGCCGGCGAGGACGGCGACCCCGGCCTCTTGGCTCGCACAGAGTATTGGTTGTCCTACGTGGGCTATGCGCTGGGCGAGACGCGTGACAGCCTGGCCCACGCCCGCACCGCCGTCAGCATCGCGCAGGAATGCGGCGACACCGCGCTGCTGGCCCAGTTGCCCGGGACGGTGGGCCAGTTGCAGGCCGCCGCGGCCGACTACACCAACGCCCTGCCCATGCTGGACCTGGCCATCGCCCGCCAGCGCGCCCGTGCCAGCAAGAGCCCGGCCAACCAGATCGGCCTGTCGTACTCGCTGTGCTGCCGCGCCTATGTGCTGGGCGACCAGGGGCGTTTCGAGCAGGCCCACGAAGTCTTCGCCGAGGCGCTCGCGCCCTTCGACGGCAGCGGCCACGCGGTGGAGGCCAGCATCCAGGGCTGGCGCGCCGCCGTGCTGCTGTGGCAGGGCCGCTGGGCCGAGGCCCGCGCCGCCGCGTTGACGGCCCACCGCGTGGGCGCCCAGGTGCGCAGCATGTTCACCTGCGCCATGGGCCACGCAGCCGGCGCCTATGGCGCGTGGATGCAGGAGAGCGACATCACCGCGCGCCAGCACATCCTCGACGCCACCGCCTGGCTCGCGCCGCGTGGCGGCGGCCTGTACAGCAGCTTCCAGCACGGCTGGCTGGCCGACATCCTGTCCACCCAGGGTGACGCCGGCGCGGCCCGCCACCACGTGGCCCTGGCACTGCGCCGCGGCCGCCAGCACGACTGGATAGGCGGCGCCATGGCCTACCGCGCCGCAGCCCGCCTCGCAGCCCGCATGGCCGACGTGCCGCGCGCCCGCCGCTACCTCTCCCTGGCCCGCGGCGCTGGCGAGCAACGCAACTCGGCCCACGAGGCGGCCGTCACGGCGCTGCTGGAAGCCGAGCTGCGCCTGGACAAGGGCTGGCAGAACGCGCTGGATCGCGCACGATCAAGCTTCGAGCGCCTGCAGATGCCAGGGTTTCTCGAAAGAGCGCAGCGGCTCTGAACAACACCCAAACGCACCGACGCACCGGTGCGGGCTGTTCCTTCACTCCCCCTTTGAGTCCCGCCGAGGAGCGTACGGCCTTGAGGCCGCGTGCGTCAGCACGCTTCAAGAACTGACTCCGCGCAACTGTTTGACCAGAGCGTAGCGGCGGGAGTTTTGCGCGGGGCCTCAAGTTCTGCGCACCGCAGGGAACCCCTCGCGCCAGCGAGGGGCGGGCGGATCGGGGGCGACTCTTTGCTTACTTTCTGGTCGCCCAGAAAGTAAGTCGCCCGCCGGGGCGAACTCCCGGCATGGGCCTCGCCATGAACGCAACGGCAGCCGCAGCCGCAGCCGTCGACGCTCGATCGCCTAGATCGCCAACGCCACCACCGTCGGCGCCCCCGTGAACCGCATGACCCCGGCGTCCAACACCGCCGCAATCACCCCCAACATGACCCCCATCCCCATCGCATACCCCGGACACGCATGCGGCGGCGGGCCGGCGGGGTCGGCGCAGTCGCCGCCGAAGACGACGTGGTGGCGCAGCGGGTCCTGCTGGGTGGCGGAGCCCAGGCCCAGCACCAGCGTGTCGCCAGCCTTCACGTCGACCTCGCCGAGGCGGTGATCGGCCAGCACACGGCGCCAGAGCTGGTAGGGCGTGGGCTGCAGGTTCATCGTCGCGATCACCATGGGGCGCAGGCGGGCCACGGCCTGGCTGTAGCGCTGCGCGTCGCTGGCGTCCTCGGGCACCTCGTGCCAGATGGGTTGCAGCTCCCACAGCTTGCGCGTCTGCACCCAGGCGGCCAGCACGGTCAGCAGGTTGCCGTGCGTGGTGGGCGGGAAGCCCAGCATGGCGCCGGCCAGCGTGCGCGCGGGCAGGTCGGCCGCGGCACCGGGCACGGCCTCGGCGGCTTCGACGATCTTCTTCGTCAGTGCCGGCCATTGGTCGCGCGGCGCGTCCTGCAGCCACTGCGTCGTTGCGGCCAGGAAGGCCTGGCCCGCCTCCTCGCCGGCCTTGCTGACGACGGCGCTGGGGCAGGGCCCGAAGACGTGGCGCGACACGCGGATCAGCGAGCGCGGGCAGCGCGCCGGCTCAGGACTCGCGGGCGTGCCGGGCGGCGCCGATTCGGTGCCCAGCATCAGCCGGTGATCCGGCAGGCCGAACCAGTGCTGGCACAGCGCGGCCAGCACGCCTTCGCTGAGGCGCTCCAGGTCCAGCGGCGTGTCGGCGGGGATGCCATTGGGCCGCTGGTCTGCGGGGAAGGCGCCCAGCAGGCCCAGCGCCTCGGCCTTGAGCTGGCCCAGGCCCACGGTGGCGAGCTTGTAGGCCGCGGTAAAGGCCTCCAGCTCGCTGATCTCCTCGATGGCCTTGTTGACGGCCGGCGCCTGCTCCTTGTGGCCGTTGTCGTCGTCCATGCCGAGGAAGCCCTCGCCGATGGAGCTGCGCATGCGCTCGCCATAGCCTTTGACGGAGTAGCGCGCGGGCTGGTTGCGCAGCACGTCCTGCACGCGGCCCGCGGCGCCGACGAGCGTGCCGTAGGCCGTGACGGCCACGCCGCCGGGCTGGGCACGCACCCAGGCCCAGGCCTCGTCGCGCGTGGTGGTGTCCTCCAGCCAGCGCTGCCAGGCGAGCTTGTCCTGCGGCGCGGGCGCGCTCACCGGCACCGGCGTCGGGGCCGGCAGCGGCAGGGGCAGCTCGGCCAGCGCGGGCAGGGCCTTGAGCGCCGGGATGGAGGGCACGAAGAAATAGGCACCCCATTGCAGCGTCACGAAGGGCTGGTTGCCGAGGTTGACCTCGTGGGCGTCGCCCGCGTGCTCGAAGGGGTAGATGCGGTCCCCCAGGCTCGCGTCGGCCACGCCCAGCAGCGGGTCGCTCTGGGCCGAGTAGCCGCCGCTGGCGTTGGAGCCGGCGATCCAGCGCTGCACCACCTCGAACTGCTCGGCCAGGTGGGCGTTGTAGGCCATGAAGACCAGGCCGCGGTCTTCCTTGTCGTTGGGCTTGATGCGGTCCGGCGGCGGGCCGTAGCTCATGCCGCGGCGCAGGATGCGCGGCATGCGCTCGAACAGCGCGGAGTTGGGGTCCTGGTCGCGCGGGTTGGCGCGGCGGATGTGCGAATGAAAGGGGCAGGCCGCGCCGCGGCCGTCGTGCTCGTAGTTGAAATCGTTCTTGTCGGTGCTCTCATCCGCAAGTGCCTTGCCGTCGCGCTTGCGGCCCATCAGCTTGGACATCAGCAGCTCGGGTGGCAGCTTCAGGCGCTTGGCCTCGCCGTCTATGCAGTCATGCAGCCGGCCGGTGTACTGGCGCAGCTTGCGCACGGCCAGGAAGCTGCCGCGGTCCAGCAGCGCGTCGGCTTGCTCGGGCACGGGGTACCCCTTGTCGCGCAGCGTCGGGAAGCCCTGCAGCAACTCGCCAATGGGCACCTCGTCGTTCCACTTCTTGAACTCGACCGGCCCCGGGTTGGGCTGGCTGATGCCGTCGGCATAGCCGAAGTTCTCCTTGTCGCCCAGGTTGCTGCGCATGGGCTCGATGGCCATCAGCGCGAGGCCCGTGCCGGTGGTCAGCTCGCGGCTGGTGGCGGCGATGCGCTCCTCGTCTGCCGCCGTCAGCGCCTCGCCGCCGTCGGGGTTGGTGAAGCGGATCTGCACCAGCAGGTGCGCCCCCGCGGGGTCGAAGCGGTCGCGGCCGTTGATGTGCGGTGCCAGGGCCCAGTGCGCCGGGTGGTTGTGGCGCGTGTCGCCCAGCAGGCCGGCGCGCGCGGCCATGCCTTCCTTGAAGGCCTGCGGGAAGCGGTCCAGCCGCGAGGCGGGGATGCCCAGCGCCTTCAGGCCCGCCAGGCTCAGCGCGACCTGCCGCCAGACGACGTCCTGGCCCACATCCTGCCCCTCGTGCTGCACCGGCGCCGTGGCCAGCCAGGCCAGGGCCTTGGTGGGCTGCTCGATGCGCAGCAGCAGCAGCGCGCCGCGGTTGGCGGGCGGCTTGGCCAACATGCCGGCCTGCAGTTGCGTGCTGTCCCATTGCAGCTGGCGCACCTTGGGTTTTGGCTGCGACAGCGGCGTCTCGAACCAGGCCAGCATCTCGTGGTGGCGCAGGCGCAGCTGCGGCCCGGCGACGGCTGGGTTCTGCATGGCCTGGGCGACCTGCTGCGCGGCCGCGAGCTTTTGCTGCGGCGTCAGGCCCAGGAGCTGGTCCGGCGTGGCCTTGCTCAGCGGGCCCATGGTCGCGGGGAACTGCACTTTCGTGTCGAGCCGGGCCAGCTCGAACAGCACGTCCTTGGTGGCGCGCAGCAGGCACTGGCCGTCGGGCGCGCCGACGCGGAAGTAGCGCTGCAGCGTGTAGAGCCCGGCCAGCGGCACCAGGCCGCGCACGGCCATGGCGAAGCGGTCCTGCGGCTCGGTCGGCAGCGCCGGCACCTGGCCCGAAGAGGGCGCACGCAGCCGGTCGGCCTTGAGCTCGTCGGCATGGCCGCGCTGGCTGGCCTCCAGCCTGGCGAGGTATTCCGTGTCGGCCACCGTGCGGCCGGAGGAGATGAACAGGAAGTCCGCCGAGGTCTCGTGGTCGCGCACCCAGCGCGAATAGGTCTCGAAGCTGCAGTGGCAGGACAGCTCGTAGTCCTCGGTGTGGCACAGGATGAGGTCCAGCGTGGAGCCGAGCTGGTCCCAGATGACCCGCATGTAGGGCTCCCAGCCGCCGTCGAAGATGACGCTCAGCAGCAGCCGGTCGGGCTCGCCGTCCTTGCCCTCGATGACGGCCCAGCGGAAGGAATGGACGATGCGCCAGCGCCCGACGATGTCGGTATAGGGCGAGGCCGGCGAGCTGGACTCGCGCGACCCGAGGCGCAGGCCGTTCAGCGTGCGCAGCACCTTGCGCAGCCGGTCGACGTAGGTGACGACCTCCAGCGCGTCGACGAAACCGGCCTTGATGTCCGCCATCAGCACCAAGTCTGTGATGCCGCCGAGTTGGACGTCGTTGCCACGTGCCATGTCGTTATCCCCCTAGCTTTTGGGGAAGTATCCAGCGCTGCATGACGAATGGGACGGGAATGACCCTCAAGGTTGACGACGGCCCCGCCCGCGTTTACCCGAGGCTCATCCACGCCAGCCGCAGTTCGTGCGCGAAAACAAGCAACCTATCGCAAACCCTTAGATCGGAGGCGCCCTCGCGGACACACTGCCGGCCATACACAAGGGAAGAAGCCATGAACCGCATCAGCACCACCAGCACTCGCAACCGCCTCCAGGCCGTCAGCGCCGCCGTCCTCGTCGCGTTGATCGCGCTGACCGGCGCCTCCTGGATGACGCTCACCGCCCCCGCCGACGTGCCCGCGGTGGTCCAGCTCGATCGCGTGGTCATCAGCGGCGCGCGCACTCCGGAAGCCAGCGACACCGTCGAGCAACTGCCCCGCGTCGTCGTGGTGGGCCGCCGTGACACGGCCGGCGACGGCATGCAAGTCGCCAGCGCCGCCTCCTGCAAGGCCCCGGCTGTTTGCTAGGGCCTGTTCACCCTACGGCAATGGGTCGCGAAGGCCCGCCGCAAGGGGCCAATCAAGGCGCAGCGTGCAGCCCGCACTCGCGTGCGGGCCAGCGGTGCAACGCCGAGTGGCCCCTTGCGACGGGCCTTCCCGAAGGGTTGTGACCAGAACAACCGCATGCTGTGTTGCAGATCCTCGCTGGGTATGAACCCAGCTTGCGGTCTGCTGTCGTGCCTGCGGCCGTTCTGGTCACAACGCGGCCCGTTGCCGTAGGGTGAACAGGCCCTAGAGCGCCTTGCGCATGAAGAGCTTGCTGCCGTCGTCGTCCACGCGATGCGGCAGGAAGCCGGCGCCCTCGAACATCCGCCGTGGGCCATAGTGCTCGCGGGCGTCGCTGGGAGCAGCCCCACCTTCGGTGGCCGGCATGGCCTCCACGACCTCAAGGCCCTGGGCCTTCAGCCCCGCCAGCGCGGCTTGCAGCAAGGCTGACGCAATGCCTTGCCGCCGATAGGGCTTGGCGATGACGAAGCAGCCGATCTGGCCCATGCGGGCGGCATCGGGCTCCTCGACCTCGTCCAGCGCATGGAAGAGCTTGCGCGGCCCGGCATTGCACCAGCCCACCACCTTCCCATCCCGATAGGCCAGCCAGCCCTGCATCTGCCCGCAGGCGATGCGCTGGCAAGCGGCCTCGCGGTTCTCGTTCGCCGTGCGCAGGTTCCACTGAACGACGCGGTGGTCCACCAACAGGAACTGGCAGAAGCAGAAACCCCAGCGGGGGTTGTCGGCGAAGGCGTCACCCTCGAAGAAGGCGAGGAAATCGGCCTGACGCTCGGGCGTCAAGGCATGGATCTCGACACCCTGGCTCACTTCAGTTCCCGAGAACTCTGAGGATCTCGCGGCCATAGGCCTCGAGCTTTTTCGCACCCACGCCACTGATCGCGCCCAGCTCGGCCAGGTCGCTCGGCACCTGGCGGGCCATCTCGGCCAGCGTCGTGTTCTGGAAGATGACGTAAGCCGGCAGCCCATGCTCCTTGGCCACCTCGGTGCGCCAGGCCTTGAGCGCCTCGAAGCGCTCCGCGGCTTCGGCGTCCAGCCCCAGCGCCGGGTCGGCCTTGGGCTTGGCCGTGCGGCCGGCCTTGGTCTTGGAGCGGGGCTTCTTCTCCTCGGCCTCGCGCAGGCGCAACTCCACCTCGCCTTTGAGCACCGATCGGGCGCTGTCCTGCAAGGCCAGCGTGTTGAATTCGCCCTCGGCGGCCACGTGGCCCAGCGAGATCAGCTGGCGCAGCACGGCTCGCCACTGCTGCTCGGACAGGTCGGCGCCACAGCCCCAGGTGGACAGGGACTCGTGGCCGTACTGGCGCGTCTTGTCCGTCGTCTTGCCGCGCAGCACGTCGATCAAATGGCCCGCGCCGAAGCGCTCGCCGCGCTGGTGAAAGCGGTAGATGCAGCTCAAGAGCTTGCGCGCCGGCTCGGTGCCGTCCCAGGTCGCCGGTGGGTTGAGGCAGTTGTCGCAGTTGCCGCAAGGCTCTGCCTCTTCGCCAAAGTAGTTCAGCAGCCGCACGCGGCGGCAGTCCGTCGCCTCGGCCAGCGCCAGCAGTGCGTCCAGCTTGCCGCGCTGGCCCTGCTTGAACTCCTCGCCCGCCGGGCTCTCGTCGATCATGCGGCGCTGGTTGACGACGTCCGCCAGGCCATAGGCCATCCAGGCCTCGGCCGGCGCGCCGTCGCGGCCGGCGCGGCCGGTCTCCTGGTAATAGCTCTCGATGTTCTTGGGCAGGTCCAGGTGGCCCACGAAGCGCACGTCCGGCTTGTCGATGCCCATGCCGAAGGCGATGGTGGCCACCATGACGATGCCGTCCTCGCGCAGGAAGCGGTCCTGGTGGCGGCGGCGCACGTCGGCGTCCAGGCCCGCGTGGTAGGGCAGGGCGTTGATGCCCTCGGACTTCAGCCACTCGGCCGTCTCCTCCACCTTCTTGCGGCTCTGGCAGTAGACGATGCCGGCCTCGCCCTCGTGCTCGTCGCGCACGAAGCGCAGCAACTGGTCGCGCGGCGAGCTGTTCTTCTCGACGATGAGGTAGCGGATGTTGGGCCGGTCGAAGCTGCTGATGAAGACGCGCGCTTCCTGCAGTTGCAGCCGCTCGATGATGTCGGCGCGCGTCAGGTCGTCGGCCGTGGCCGTCAGCGCGATGCGAGGCACGTCGGGGAAGCGCTCGTGCAGCAGGCTGAGCTGCAGGTACTCCGCGCGGAAGTCGTGGCCCCATTGACTGACGCAATGCGCCTCGTCGATGGCGAACATCGACAGCAGGCCGCGCTCGTGCAGCGATGCGAGCTGAGCGAGGAAGCGCGGCGTCGTGATGCGCTCGGGCGCCGCGTACAGCAGCGTCAACCGCCCGCTCATCATCTCGCGCTCGATGCGGCTGGCCTCCTCGCCCGTCAGGCTGGAGTTCAGGAAGTTGGCATGCACGCCCGCCTCCTCCAGCGCGCCGACCTGGTCGTGCATCAGCGCGATCAGCGGGCTCACGACCACCGCCACGCCCTGGCCGCGCTGGTGGCGCAGGATGGCCGGCACCTGGTAGCACAGGCTCTTGCCGCCGCCGGTGGGCATCAGCACCAGCGCGTCACCGCCGCCGGCCACCTGCTCGACGATCTCGGCCTGCTGGCCGCGGAATGCGGTGTAGCCGAAGACTTCGGCCAGGACGCGTTGGGAATCGGTGGGGGAGGCGAGGGACGGCGACATTCGGGGCAAGGCGGGCAGGACACCTATTGTCCCGGAAGCTGCTGAAGTGCCCCTGAGCCCCTCGCCTAGCCTGGCCGAGCTGCACGCCGGCCAGTCCAGTCGGTCCGCCGGGGGACGGGGCTGCCCACGGCATCGAGCCGCGTGCAGCCTCAAGTGGGCCGGCTCGGGAGCGGCCCAGCGCTCGGCCCGGAATACGCGACGTGGACTACTGACACGAGCGGGCGAATCGCGAAGGAAGATGCGATATCCCCAGCCAGCCATGAGCAAGCCATGCCTACTGCCGACGAACTGCGCGAAAAGCTGATCCGCAACTTCCACGATGCGCCGCGCGGGCGCTTTGAGCGCGCGCCGCTCTACGACACCGAATCCGTGCGGCTGGCCCAGGGCACGGCCGCGAGCCAGATGGGCATGAGCTTCGACATCGTCCCGCCCGGCAAGATGAGCTGCCCCTACCACTTCCACTACGAGGAGGAGGAGATGTTCATCGTGCTGCAGGGCACCGGCACGCTGCGCGTGGCGGGCGAAAAGCTGCCCCTCAAGGCGGGCGACGTCGTCTTCATCCCGGCCGGGCCGGAATACCCGCACCAGATCATCAACACCTCGGACGCGCCGCTGCACTACCTGAGCCTCAGCACGCAGGCCAAGACCGAGGTTTGCGAATACCCCGACTCGGGCAAGGTGGGCGTCTTCGCGCCGGGGCTGCGCTATCTGAACAAGCGCGAGGCGGGGATCGACTACTGGGTCGATGAACCCTGATCAATAGTGCGGCGGCAGTTCGTCGCGCAGGCTTCGGAAGCCGCCCGGCTCGGCGGCTGACGACGCCTGATTGCGCAGCTCGATGAGCTCGCGCACCAATCGGTCGATCTGCTCCTGCTGGCGCACGACGACCTGGTTGAGCTTCTCCACCGTGTCTTCGGTGAAGCTGGCCTTGATCTCCAGTTCGGTGATGCGCTGTTCGAGGGCTTGCAGGGTGTCCATGGCCTCTATTGGGCCAGAAGCTGGAACTCGACGCGGGCCCAGCGCCCCAACCCATCCATGACCGTGAGCCGGTGCTGGCCCGCGCGCTCCACGCGCAGCGTCTGCGCGGCCGAGGTCGTCGTGCTGGCCGCCATCCACTGGCCGTCCAGCAGCCAGGTCAAGCCCTGCTGGGCGCCTATGGCCTGCACTTTGAGCACCACGTCGCGCTGGCCCGGGGTGGGCCGCAGCACGGTGCCGGGCTCCAGGCCCACCACGCGCAGGCGGTTGGCGACGGGCTGCTTGCCGCCGCAGTCGGCCCGCCAGGGCAGGCGTTCCAGCGGGTGGCGCTGCTCGTTGTCGAGGAAAGGCCCCAGCAGTGCCGGCCAGCGCACGGCCTCGAAGCGTTCGGCCTCGGGCGCGCAGCCGGGCAGCACGCGCTGGCCCGCGGCCACCCAGACGGGCTCGGCCAGCGGGCCGGGGCGCAGGCGGTCGGGCAGCGTGGGCGGCACGGCGCCGTCCAGCGTCCAGGCGGTGCGGCGTTGCAGGCACAGCGCGGGGTCCGTGGCCGACTCGGCCAGGCCCTGCGGCCAGCAGATGGGCACGGCGACCACGTTGTCGGGCTTGTGACGCGGCGCGAGCTGCTGGCGCGCTTCGGCCGGGCCCAGCGCCGCGGCCAGGTCGCGCAACAAGGGCGCTGCCGAATTGGCGCCGAAGTGGCCGGGGTTGGGCGTGCCGTCGGGGCGGCCTATCCATACGCCGAAGGTGTAGCGGTCCGTCACGCCCAGCGCCCAGGCATCGCGAAAGCCAAAGCTGGTGCCCGTCTTCCAGGCCACGCGCTGGCCGCTTTCGCGAAAAGGGGAGCCCGGCCGGCCGCCGTTCTCCAAAATTTCGCGCACGATGTAGGCCGCGCCCTCGCTCATCAGCCGGGCTTCCTTCAACGGCTCGTCCGGCGTCAACCGCGGCCGGGCCGCAATGCCGCCGCGCGCCAGCGCCGTGTAGGCCCCCACCAGCTCCTCCAGCGTGGTGCTGCCGCCGCCCAGGATGAGGCTGAGGTTGGGCGCCGCATTGGCCGGCATGCGCAGCCGCAGGCCCGCATGGCGCAACCGGCCGGCGAAGCGCTCGGGGCCCAATCGGTCCAGCAGGTCCACGGCCGGCACGTTGAGCGAACGCTGCAGGGCCTCGCTGACGCTGACCGGCCCCGAGAAGTCGGCCTGGAAGTTGCCCGGCGCATAGCCGCCGAAGTTCTGCGGCGCGTCGATGAGCAGGCTCTCGGAATGGATGAGGCCTTCGTCCAGCGCCATGCCGTAGAGGAAGGGCTTGAGCGTGGAGCCCGGCGAGCGCTTGGCGCGCACCATGTCCACATGGGCACCGCGACGCGCGTCGGTGAAGTCGGCTGAGCCCACATAGCCGCGCACTTCCAGCGTGCGGTTGTCCACCACCAGCGCGGCCAGCGACACGGCGTCGGGCAGGCTGTTCAGCCGGTCGGTCAGCAACTGCTCCAGGCGGGCTTGCAGGCCGGCGTCCAGCGTGGACTGGATGACGGCCGGCGTGGCACCTTGATGCCTGGCCTCCTGGCGCAGCCGCTCCGCGGCAAGGGGCGCCAGCCAGCGGGCGCGCAGCGGCGGCGCAAAGACGCGCTCCAGCTTGGCGTCGGCCACGTCGGCCGCGTTCCAGATACCCAAGGTCTGCATGCGCGTCAGCACCTTGTCGCGCGCGGCCTGGGCGCTGGCGACGGCACGGTCCGGCCGCAGCCGGGTGGGCGACTGCGGCAGCGCGACGAGCAGCGCGGCCTCGGCCTGGGACAGGTCGGCCGCGCCCTTGCCCAGGTAGGCGCGGCTGGCGGTCTCCACGCCTTCCAGCGGCCCGCCCATGGGCGCGAGGTTGAGGTACAGCGTCAGGATCTCGTGCTTGCTGCAATGCAGCTCCAGCTGCAGCGCACGGGCGATCTGGCGCAGCTTGGCGGGGACGCTGCGGCCGGCGGCCTTGTCGTCGACGAGGCGGGCGACCTGCATGGTCAGCGTGGAGCCGCCCGACACGATGCGCCCGTGCCGCGCCCACTGCCAGGCCGCACGTACCAGGGCCACGGGGTTCACGCCCGGGTGCCAGTAGAACCACCGGTCCTCGTAGTGCAGCAGCGCTTGCACGTAGTGCGGCGACACGGCCTCGGGCGTCGTCGGGTGGCGCTGCGCGCCGTCGTCGCCGGGCCAGGCGCGCAACGGGCTGCCGTCCGCCGCGAGCACGGTGAGCGTGGGCGACTGCGCCGCCGGCTGGGGCAGCGGGCAGGCGAAGTCCAGCACGAGGACGGCGGTGAGCAGCGCGGCGAGTGCGAGTTCGACCTGGCGAAGAGAGATGCGCAAGGGCATGCCGCGAAAGATAGCCGACACGCAGCCCCCTAACTTGAACGCAGAGCCATGCATCCAGGTGGCGCGCCGTGCGTATGAGAAGAACCGCAGCGCTGGTTGTGCCTTCTGTTTGCGGTAACGCCTCAAACAGCCCAAGGAGCCTCCATGAAACAGCCTTTCCGCATGCCAGCCGTCGCGCTCGTCACGGCTGGCGTCCTCGCCAGCATTGCCGCCTTGCCGACCCAGGCCTCCAGCCACCGCGAAGCGCCGTCCATCGGCGGCATGCCGCGCGTGGACGGCACCGACTTCTACATGTTCAACAGCTACGAAGGCGTGGCCGCCAACGGCACCGGCGGGCGCGCCGGCTATGTGACGCTGATCGCCAACTACCTGCCGCTGCAGGACGGCTACGGCGGGCCCAACTACTTCAAGCTGGACCCCAACGCCATCTACGAGATCCACGTTGACAACAACGGCGATGGGCGCGAGGACCTCACCTTCCAGTTCAAGTTCACCAACACGCTCAAGGGCATTGCGCTGCCCATCGGCAACCAGGTGGTGCCCATCCCGCTGACGCAGGCGGGCACCGTCAGCGCGCCCAATGCCGCGGCGCTCAACGTCAACGAGAAGTACAGCCTGACGATGATTCGCGGCGACCGCCGCACCGGCACGGCCACGCCGATCGCCAACCCGGCGGGCGGCACGCTGTTCGACAAGCCGGTGGACAACATCGGCACCAAGACGATTGCCGACTACGCCGGCTACGCCGCACAGCACATCTACAGCGTCAGCCTGCCCGGCTGCGGCTTCCCGGCCAAGGTGTTCGTGGGCCAGCGCCAGGAGGCGTTTGCCGTGAACCTGGGCCCCGTCTTCGACCTGGTGAATGCCGACGTCGCCGTGATCACCGACCGCAGCAAGATCAACGCGGCGGCGGCCAACTCCATCCAGGACAAGAACGTCACGTCGCTGGCGCTGGAGGTGCACAAGAGCTGCCTCACGCAAGGCAATGAGACCGTCATCGGCGGCTGGACGACGGCCAGCGTGCGCCAGAGCCAGCTCGTCAACGCGGCGCCCCCCAGCGGCTACGACACGGCCGTGAAGGGCGGCGGCGCCTGGGTGCAGGTCTCGCGGCTGGGCATGCCTCTCGTCAACGAGGTCGTCATCGGCCTGCCCGACAAGGACAAGTTCAACGCCTCGGTGCCCACGGGCGACGGGCAGTTCATCAACTACGTCACCAACCCGACGCTGCCCGCACTGCTGTCGGCCGTGCTGCCCATTGGTGACGCGGCTCCGAAGAACCTGCCGCGCGGCGACCTGGTGACCACCTTCCTGACCGGCATCCCCGGCGTGAACCAGCCGGCCAACGTGGTGGGCTCGGAAATGCTGCGCCTGAACACCGCCATCCCCGCGCGGCCCGTCGCGATGCAGAACCGGCTGGGCATCGTCGGCACGCTGCGCGACGGCGACAACCCGCCCGACCTGGCCGGCTTCCCCAACGGCCGCCGCCCCAAGGATGACGTGGTGGACGTGTCGCTCGCGGCCGTCATGGGCGGCCTGTGCTGGCTGAACAACGGCGGCGCGCTGTTCGGCGCGGCCTGCACCCGCGCCGTGGTGCCGCTGGGCGCCACCTCGCTGGAGCTGCACGACGCGGTGGACCAGGCCGTCGTGCCGCTGCTGCCCGGCTTCCCCTACCTGAACACGCCCATCCCGGGTGCGGGCGGCGCCGCCAGTTCGACGACCGCGACCGCCGCCGCGCGCCGCGCACGCTGAACCCTGCACAGGAGAACTGCCATGAATCGTTCCCTCCTTGCGCTGGCCCTCGCGGCCGCGCTATGCAGTGGCGGGGCAGCGCAAGCCAGCCTCATCACCTTCAACAACCCCGGTGTCATAGCCATCGACAACAACACCGGCATCGCGACCTACAGCGAGGCGGGCTACGTCATCACCGGGCCGGCCGCCAGCTTCCTGCCCATAGACAGCGCCATGGTCGGCGGCTTCGACGCCACGGCCTTCACGCTCAGCCAGATGGGCGGCGGCAGCTTCACGCTGCAGTCGCTGGATCTGGCCGCATTTGACCTGGGCTTCGGGCCGGGCACGCTGCTCGTGCTGGGCCTCGTCGGCGGCACGCAGGTGGCGTCGCGCAGCTTCGATCTGGCCAACACGGGCAGCGTGCTGTTCGACGGCGCCTGGGCCAACTTGACCTCCATCAGCTTCTCGGCCAGCGGCGGCTTCGCGCTCGACAACATCAGCACGGTGCCCGAGCCCGGCGGCTTCATGCTGGCCGGTGCGGGGCTGCTGCTCCTCGCGGCGGCCCGCAGGCGGCGCTGAGCTGCACGACTGGCATGCAGGGCGGCCGCGGCCGCCCTTTCGCCGTGTTCAGCGCGCCGGTGCCGAAGCCGCGCGCGCCCCTCGCACGGCCTGCAGCTCCGCCTTCAGCCATTGCGCACTCTCCACCGGCGCCTTGCCCGCGCAGCGCACCAGATAAGGCTTGCCGCTCATGCTGCTGCTGGACGCACCGCGTTCGATGAACTGCTCGGCCGTCTGCACCATGTCCTTGCCTTCCAGGTACTCCAGCTTCTTCAGCAGGTGGCCCTTGGCCTCGGCGCCGGCATACCAGCTGCCATTGCGGTTGAACTCGCAGCCCGAGGCTTGCAGCCGCGTCAGCAGCGCGTCGACCTCGGCGCGGGCGGTGGGCGGCAGCGGCGCAGCCTGGGCAGTGGCAGCGAGCAAGAGCAGGAGGGCGAGGGCGGTACGCATGGGCTGAATGCTACGGTTTGTGCACGGGGGCAAACACGTGCCTGGCGACGTGAAATGCACCCCCAGAATGCCAGTGAACGCGCACAAGACCCTCATGCAGAAGCAAGCCTGGAAGCTCTTCCCCACCCTCGTGCACCGCTACACCGAGGTGTTGACCGCGGAGCAACTCGCCACCATCCTCGACCACTGCCTGCGGATCGAGGCCCGCGAGCACGGCGCCCTGCTGGGCGATGCGTTGTCGTCTTTCGACAAGCAGTCGCACTTCGTCGAGTCTCTGGAGGAGGCGCACGACAACCTGAAGGGCGTGACCCAGGGCCTTGCGCGGCTGATGGACGCCTATGCCAAGGAGCTGGGTTTGGACGGCGCCACGCTGTCCAACTCCTGGTTCAACGTGCAGCGCCCGGGCAGCCTGCTCAAGCACCACACCCACCCGGACTCGCGCGTCTCCGCCGCGCTGTGCATCGCCAGCGACGAGCTCAGCAGCAAGCTGCACTTCGAGAACCCTAACCCGCTGATCGGCTTTCTCGAAGCCGGCCAGCAGACCGAGTTCAATATGGAGATGGCCAAGTTCAAGCTCGCGCCGGGCGACCTTGTCCTGTTCCCGTCGTGGCTCAAGCATGGCTCGGGCTTCGAGGCCAACCAGTCCGAGCAGCGCGTCGTCATCAGCATCAACGCCGGAGCGTGAGATGCCCCTCGCCCAGTCTTGCGGCGATGAACGCGCGCCAACCTGGTCGGTCTTGCAGACCGCGCTGCGGACAGTGCCGCAGCCCTTCGGCAGGCACATGCCGCCCACTGGGCGCCATGTGTCCGGCTTCAGCCCCCAAGGGGATGGCGATGCTTGCGGCATTGAGCCGCAAGCACATCGCCAAACGGGCCGGCTCGGTGAGGTGGAGTCGGACACAAGCAGTCCCTGCGGACTGCTTGTGCCTACGGAACGCCATGGGCCTCTGGCCCATGGCAGGCCCAGCGCTCGGCCCGGGATACCTGGTTGCAAGCGGCGCGGGTGCCGCGAATGCGGAAAGGAGAATTGAAATGCGCTGGCAAATCCACCCCGAAGTCGCACGCGCCGAGACGCTGGACAAGGCCTTCTACCTCGACCCCGCCACGCAGCGCCTGCAGTACGAGCGCGTGCTGGCACGCAGCTGGCAGTGGCTGAGCGACCTGCACGGCGTCAGCGCCCCCGGCAGCCTGCAGCCCGAGACGCTGCTGCCCGGCAGCCTGGACGAGCCGCTGCTGCTCTCGCGTGACGCGGCCGGCGCCCTGCGCTGCCTCAGCAACGTCTGCACCCACCGCGGCAACATCCTCATCCAGCAGCCCTGCCAGGACGCGGCGCAGATCCGCTGCGGCTACCACTCGCGCCGCTTCGAGTTGGACGGCCGCATGGTGTTCATGCCCGAGTTCCAGCAGGCGCTGGACTTCCCCCGCCCCTGCGACCACCTGCCGCAGGTCGCGCTGCAGGACTGGGGCGGCCAGGGCTTCGTCGCGCTGGAAGACCCGCTGGACACGTTCGACGCCTTCTTCGGCCCCGCCATGCAGCGCCTGCACTGGCTGCCACTGCAGGACTTTCGCCTGGACGCCAGCCGCAGCCGCGACTACGAGTTCGACGCCCACTGGGCGCTCTACGTCGAGAACTACCTCGAAGGCCTGCACATCCCCTTCGTGCACCCCGGCCTCACGAAGACGCTGGACCTGAGCCAGTACCGCTACGAGCTGCACGAGTGGAGCAACCTGCAGCTCGCGGTGGCGCGGGCCGACGAGACGGCCTTCGACCTGCCGCCCGAGGCCGCCGAATTCGGCCAGCGCATCGCTGCCTACTACTGGTGGGTGTTCCCCAACCTGATGCTGAACTTCTACCCCTGGGGCTTGTCGATCAACCAGGTCACGCCCATTGGCCCGGCGCGCACACGGGTGCGCTTTCGCTCCTATGTCTGGAAGCCCGAGCTGCTGGGCAGCGGCGCCGGCGGCGCGCTGGACGAGGTCGAGATGGAAGACGAGGCCGTCGTCATGACGGTGCAGCAGGGGCTGCGCTCACGCTTCTACAAGCATGGGCGCTATTCGCCGACGCGGGAGCAGGGGGTGCATCACTTCCATCAGCTAATCGGCAGGGCGATGGGCGAATAGCGCTTCAAGCCAGCAGCTCGCCTCTGGGCAGCTTGGCAGCGCCGGCATCGAAGGTCACGAACCTCGTCCGGCCCATCTGGGCCGCACGCGCATTGAGCAGGCAGTCTGCGAAGTCGGCGCTCGGGTGCTGCGTCCAGATGTACAGCGCCTCTTCGACGGTCGGTTCGTGCTCGAAGAGGACGCCATCGGTTTCCAGCAGCCGCGCGAATGTCGCGGCGATAGCGGTCTTGTCGAGCCGATAGCGGCTGCGCAGCACCCACTCGGTTTCCAGCAGTGCCCCAAGCACGATCAGCAGCGGCTCATCCGCCGCCTCGGCCTCGTCAACGAGGCGAACGGCCGCCTTGAACTGAGCCTCGTCGTCCCGCACCAGCAGGCGCACCAGGACATTGGTGTCAATGGCGATGCTCACCGCGTCAACCGCGGAAACGCTTCATTTCGCCAATGCCCACCTTGGGTTGGCCCGGCCGCGTCAGGCTGCCGGCCAGGTCGCGCAGGCGAAGCGTCTTGGCGCGCATGACCACCGTGCCGTCACTGAGCACCGTAAACACCAGCTTGTCGCCCGCCTCCAGGCCCAGGCGCTCGCGGATTTCCTTGGGGATGGTGGTCTGGCCCTTGGCGGTCAACGTGGCGTCGGCCATGTGAATTCCTTTCGATTCTCAATATCGTAAGGAAAACAATGGGGTCATGCAATTCCCCCCGCTGACGAGCCAGCTCAAGTGATCCCGTTCCTCCGCGTGGAAACCGGAGCTGCTGGGCAGCAGCGACGGCGACGCGCTGGACGAAGTCGAGATGGAAGGCGAGGCCGTCGTCGTGACGGTGCATCAAGGCCTGCGGTCACGCTTCTACAAGCACGGCCGCTACTCGCCGACGCGGGAGCAGGGGGTGCATCACTTCCACCAGTTGATTGGAAGAGCGATGCAAACATGAACGATCAATGATCTTGTCGCTTGCGCCGCTCGGCTCGCCTTCTGGATGCGGCGCCGACGGCAACCAAGCCAGCGGCAAGAAGCGTGTAGCTGCTCGGCTCAGGCACGGGCGCGAGCACGGGGGACAGCAGGTACGCGGCCGCTTTGCCGTTGTTCTGATTGAAAGCGGTACCCACGACCAGACCGTTGTCGTTGATGTCCGAAGCAGTCATCAATACCCAACCCTGCTGAGCCGCGATCGGGTCAAGGAAGCTGTTCAGATCAATAACGTTGCCGTTGCTCCAGAGTGCGGCGTGCAGGGAGCCCTCGAACTGCGCATACCCCACGACTTGGCCATGGCTATTGATCGCACTCGCAGTAGAGTTCCCGGTACGCCCTGCCTGCCCAATATCCGTAACGGTGCCGTCATGCCAGACTACAGCGTGATAGCCTCCGTTCGCGAGGGTCAAATATCCAGCAATCTGACCGGAATCATTGATGTCGTTTGCACTGCTCTCACAGTAAGTACCACCCGAACAGTAGGCCGCGCCTCCCGGCATTCCAAGATCAACTGCATGATCGCCCGTCCACAGGGCTGCATGCCGAACGTTGTACGCCGTCCAACTCTGCCCAACAACCATGCCTTGGTTGTTTATCGAGTTGGCAACGCTAGTCGTTCCGCCCAGGGTACCCAGGTCCGTTGCCTGAGTGCCGTTCCAAAGCGTCGCGTGCGTCGCTCCATACTGCAATTGGCTTTGACCAACTGCGACACCTGCGTCGTTCAATCCGAGGGCAAAACTGGGACCGGACCCCAACGAATTCAAGACGGTGTAGGTAGCGCCGTCCCACTTGAGTGCCACATATTTCCCGTCAACCATCCCCGATCCGGCAGTTTGGCCGGACGCATTGATTGCAGCCGCGGCGCTCGACGTAATAGTCCAATCTCCAGTTGCCAGCGGGTTTGGAGAACCGCTTGTCCAAACTACGGCCTGCCCAGTGTTCAAATAAAGCGCCAACGCGGAGCCGGCAATCTGACCGCTGGCGTTTACTGCATTTGCACTCTCGCCAAAACCGGAGTATTTCGTAAGAAATGAGAATTGGTAGTCGTCACACCAAGCAGGCATAGATCCTGCCGCTGCGGTCGCAAAAACAAGTGCAAAACCAAATCTTTTAAATTTCATTATTCAATCCTCCCAATATTCATCAACTCTCAGCCGCATCTTATCTTTTGCATGCTGTGGCCTGCTCGTCGAGAGAGCAGGAGTTCTCCCACTGCCCCCCGATTTAGGGGGCAGTGCCCTCGCTGAGAACACCTGACATTTCGTCGACCCGTGGCAAACACGCTACTTCTTGTCCACCACCGTGATCTCCCCCTCCGCCTTGCCAATGCCCCGCACCTCCGGCCGGTACATGTCCTCGGCAAACGTCGCCGGCACCACGTACTTGCCCGGCGTCACCGCACGCACCAGGTAGAACAGCTCCAGCTGCCCACCCAAGGACGCGGCGGCGACGAAGCGGTCGTCGCGGTACTCGGTGTGGACGATGCGTTCGTTGGCGTTGGCCTGGGCGATGTTGACGCCCTCCACGGTGAACTCGCCGGCCTTGGGGCCCTGGCTCAAGTTGAGGTTCTCGATCTCGAAGCCGGCCGGGATGCGGTCCACGACCAGGCCGTCTTTGATGCTCTGGCTGGCCTTCACGCGCAGGCGCACGACGAACATCTCGCCGGTGGTGAACTGGCGTGCCGTCACCGGCTTGCCTTCGACGGTGAACATCGCGCGTTCGACCGAGATGCGGTCGCTGATCGGGGCCAGCGGCTTGACCGGGTAGCCCTGGGCGGTCACGTCGATGAAGAGGGGCGCGGCGCCGTCGTTCTTCAATGCGATGCCGCTCTTGAGCTGGGCGGCGTTGAAGCCCTGCTGGGCGACGCCATTGCCCGTCCAGGGCTCGGCCTTGGGGCCGACGGTGACCGAGGTCTTCCAGGCGTCGTCCTTGCCGGCATTGGCGCTGGAGGACTGCACGGCCAGGAAGAGGGCCAGGCGCTCCTGCGTCGAGTAGTAGTTGCGCTTGCTGAAGTCGTCGCTGAGGTCGAACAGCAGGTTCTCGCGGCGCTCGTGCTGCACCTTGTGGCGCAGCAGCAGGGCGTAGGCCAGGGCGCGGTCACGCACGCGTGAGCCGTAGTCGCCCAGCCAGTGGCCCCAATAGCCGTCCTCGGCCTGGTAGCCGTAGCCGCGCTGCATGGCGTCGTCCAGGGCCACCTTGGCACGGGCCTCGTCCCCCATGAGCTTGAGTGCGAGGCTGAGGTGCACCAGGGGCAGGGGCGACAGCGCATTGGCACGGTACTGGTCGTGCAGCGTGCGCAGCGTGGCGAGAGGCGCCTTCTGCTCGCGGGCCAGGATGTAGCCGGTGTGGGCGGCCTCGGCAAAACGCGAGTGGGCCACGCGCAGCAACTCGGCGTCGCGGTAGTCCACCAGGCGGCCCTTGTCGTCGCGCTTGGGGTCCTTGGGCGGCGAGGTCTGCTGGGCCGGCGCGCGCTGGAACTGCTCCAGCAGGTTGTCCATCGAGCGCTTGAGCTGGGCCTCGGGCACGTTGAAGCCGTTGTCGCGCGCGTCCTGCAGGAAGCCCGTCACATAGGCCGACAGCCAGGCCTCGTAGGGGCTGCTGGCGGCCCACAGGCCGTAGCCGCCCTTGGGTTGCTGCATGCCGGCCAGGCGGGCGAAGGCACCATCCAGCCGCTTGGCGCGCTCCTCACGCGGCACGGGCGTCATGCCCCAGCGCTTGGCGGCCTCGTCGTCGATGAAGACCAGTGGGTAGGCGCTGGACGTCGTCTGCTCCAGGCAGCCATAGGGGTACATCAGCAGGCCCTTGACCTGGTCCTTGATGTCGATGGGCGGCGTGGTGGACACCGTCACGGCCAGGCTGGCCGAGCCGGCCCAGTAGGGGTCCAGCAGCGCCTTGTCGACCGTCTGCGTGGCGCCGGGCTCCAGGCGGATGCGGCGGCTCTCGCGCGTCAGCGGCGTCACGGGCTGCACCTGCAGCGCGGCCTCGCGGGTGAGGTTGATGGCGCCGGCGCTGACCTTGATCTGGATGGGCGCCAGGCCCCAGGCGTCCAGCGCCTCGGCCTGGAAGCGCAGGATCTGCCGCTGCTTGTCATTGAGCTTCAGCGTCTCAGCGCCGCCGGTGATCTTCACGGGGCCGGTGGACGTGACAGACACCTTCACGTCCTGCGCCGCACCGCTGAGGTTGGTGACGTCCAGCGCAATGGTGGCCTTGTCCCCGGGCGACACGAAGCGCGGCATGTTCAGTTCGGCCACCAGCGGCGCAGCGACGACCGTCTCGGCCTGCGCGGACGCATAGCTGTCGGCGCTCGACACCACCGCCATCACGCGCAGCGTGCCGTTGAAGTCCGGCAGCTTGAGGCTGATGGTGGCCTCGCCCTTGGCGTCCAGCTGCACGGGGCCGCTGAACAAGTCCACCAACAGCACTTTGCGTGGCATGGACTGCGAGTCGCGCTTGCCGGCGTCGCCGCCGAAGCGCTGCTTGGCCGTGTTGCCCTCCATCTTCTCGATGAGGCGGCCGTACAGGTCCAGCATGTCGGCGCCGTAGCGGTGCTTGCCGAAGAAGAAGTCCTGCGGGTCGGGCGTCTTGTAGTTGGTGATGTTGAGGATGCCCACGTCCACTGCACTGATGGTCACGATGGCTGGCTTGCCGGCGAGCTGGGGCACCTTCACGCTGATGGGCAGCGGCGCGGACGGCTGGGCCTTGGCCGGCACGGTCAGTGCGAGCTTGGGCTTGCGGTCCTCTCGGTTGAGCGGCAGGTGCACCAGGCCCAGCGCGCGGGCCGGTGTCACCTTGTCGCCCTGGCTGCCGGGGCGGAAGGCGGCGACGGTGATGTAGAGGTCGTGGCGGGCCCAGGCGGCATCGACCGGGATGTCGATATCCGTGCCGCTGGCCTTGACGCCAATGCGCTTGGTCCACAGCACGCGGTCGCCTTCGACCGTGACGATGGCCTCGCCGTCATGCGGCGGCTTGATGCTCAGCTTGGCCGTGTCGCCGCCCTTGAAGGGCGCGCCCTGCAGCTTCAGCTGCACGCGGTCAGGGCGGTTGCCGATGTCGTCGGCGTCCTGCGCGCCATAGCCGGCATAGAAGCCGTAGCGCAGCGCCAGGCCCGTGTCGGGGTCCATCACCTCCAGGCGGTAGCGGCCCCAGCGCACGGGCAAGGCAATCTTGGTGCGCTCCTTCAAGGCAACGCTGCGCGCCTCGACCAGCTCTTCGTTGACGTTGAAACCCGAGTTCCAGCCGCGGCCGTCGTCATAACGCCAATACCACTGGCGCTCCTCGTAGATGAGCTTGAGCTGCACTTCCTTCGTCGGCTTGAAGGCGCCGGTGGAATCGACGCGCGCCAGCTCGAACTCGGCCAGGCCGTTCTCGGGCGCCACGTTGCGGTCGAACAGCGGCCGCGCGCCGACGAGCACGGGCGCCGGCCACCAGGTGCGCTCCAGCGCACGCACGACGGGCCGCCCGCCGGACTCCAGCAGGCTGAAGGCCGCACGGATGCGCATCGGCGACTTGCGCTCGCCGAACGCCGTCTTGATGTCCATGCTGGCCTTGCCGTCGGCGTCCAGCTCCTGCTCTTCCAGGTCTTGGCGGTTCTTGGCCTTGTCGTCGGCCAGGTCGCCGAAGATGAAGCCAGGCAGCTTGGCGGGCAGCGGCATCAGCAGGCGCTCGGAATAGGCGCTGCCCTGCAGGCGGTTGCCGGCTGCAGGGGCGCCGTAGAGGTAATCGCCCTGCACTTGCACGGTCAGCCCGCCCTCGCCGGTGAGCGTGCCTTCGGGCGCGGTCAGCGCCATCTTCATTCGCTCGGGCAGGAACTCCTCGACCTTGAAGGCCCATTGCGCATCGGGCTGCTTGGCCCCCGGGTCCACGCGGGCCTGCAGCGTCCAGCCGCCGGTGGGGGCGTCGGCCGGCAGCGTGATGGCTTGCTGGTAGTAGCCGGTCCCGGTCTTGCCAGGCTGCACGAGCTGCTCCACGAGCTTGGTGCCGTCGGGCTTCTTGACCGTCAGCGTGATGGGCAGCGGCTTGGGCAACGGCTTGCCGTCGGCATCACGTGCCAGCACGGAGACCTGGAAGTTCTCGCCCGGCCGGTAAAGGTCTCGGCCGGCGTAGACGAACAGCTTGTTGCTGCGCGAGGGGTGGCCGGTGGCGTCGAACTCGCTCAGGTCCAGCGCCGCGTCGCGCAGCGACAGGATGGACATCTCCTTGCCCTTGCGCGCGAGCACGGCACGGGCCTTGTCGCTGCTGCCGGTGAAGACGGCATGGCCGTCGCCGTCGGTCTGGGCCTGCGCCAGCGCCTTGCCGTTCTCGTCGACGAGGCTCAGCTCCACGCCGGACTGCGCGCCGCCGCTCTTCAGCGACGTGGTGAACACGTCCATCTGCGCGGCATGCCGGCGCAGGTGCAGGCCGATGTCGGTGACGTAGTAGTGCGTGACCTGGTAGTCCCAGCCGAAGCGGCCGGGCTGGTTCATGATGGCCACGTAGATGCCGGGCTCCTGCAGCTCCTTGATGCCCTCCACGGGCAGGAAGCTGACGTTGCGGCGGTTGGGCCGCGCATCGGTCGTGAAGCGGCCGATGTAGACGCTCTCGGACATGGCACGCAGCTCGTCCAGCACCCAGCCGCCCACGGTGCCCTTCATGCGCCGCTGGTTGTCGCCATAGCCGTCGTAGTAGTAGCCGCCCTCGCCGTCTTCCTCGCCGGAGTTGATGTTGCGCTGGCGCCGGCCGCTGACCTGCTCCAGGAAGGCGGGCAGCGACGCGGGCTTGATGCGCAGGAACTGCACATCCACCTCGGGCGTGTTGATGGTCACGACCGGCAGGCCGCCGTTCTGGCCGGCCGGCAGCACGAGGCCGCGGCTGGCGAAGTAGTAGCTGTCGGGCATGGCCTCGCTGGAGGCCTCGCAGGTCTGCGCCGTGGCGAGCTTGCCGCCCGAGCGGGAGCCCAGGTCGGCCTTGAACGCGAAGCGGAAGCTCTTGTCCGGCGCCACGTAGGGCAGGTAAAGCACCCGGGGGTTGTCGCCCAGCACCCAGCGCGCGGCCAGGGGCTTGTAGCTGACGTTGGCCACCGGCACCTTCTTGCCGTCGGCGGTGACGGGCGCGGGGCCTTCCTCGGCCGTGACGAGGGCGCCAAAGTCCTGCTTGGCGTCCAGCGGCTGCGTGAAGCTCAGCGCAATGGCCGGCGAGCCGTCGAAGAGCCTGGCCTTGCAGTCCAGCAGCGCAAACGCCGCCTGCTCGCCGCCAATCTCGGCGCTGCTGGGCAGGCTGCCGCCCGACGACCCGGACTGCCGCTGCGCGACCCACCAGCCTCCCGCCACGACGGCGCCAGCCCCCACCAGGGCCATGACGGCCTTCTTCCACGCAACCATGGAGATCCTCCCTGCAATATGGCAGGGAGTTTAGGCAGCGTTCAGCGGCTGTCCACGGAAGGTTTCTTCTCGCCGCGCGCGCTGATCGAGCCCATGCCCGACACGGAGCGCTGCACGGAAGGATTGCCAAAGTAATCCACCGAGCCTATGCCGGAGATGTTGGCCGCCAGGTCGTCGGTCACCCACAGCAGCACGTTGCCGATGCCGCTGACACTGACTCGCGCGCGCTGGGCCTGCATGCGGTCGGCGACGACCTTGCCCTTGCCCGAGATCTGCAGCGCCATCTCGTCCACCTTGCCACCGAGCTGGCCGTCGCCGGCGCCCGAGATGACGAAGCTCAGCTGCTTGGCCTGCAATTGGTCCAGCCGCGCGAGGCCCGCGCCGCTGATGAAGAGCTTGAGCTGGTCGGCACGCAGCAGGCCGGGGGCGTGCAGGTCGCTGGCGCCGGACAGCGACACCTGCTTGACCTGGCGCATCTCCACCTGCACGAAGAGCTTGTTGCTGTGCCAGAACTTCCAGCCGCCGGTGGGGCGGATGATGAGCTGGCGGTCGGCCAGCTCCACCTCCACGGTCTTCTGCACATCGTCGTTGCCGGCGATGAAGGCCTGGTCGCGGTCGCCCTGCACGAGGATGACGCGGGCCGCGCCAGCCAGCTCCAGGCGGTCGAAGGCGCCGGGGGCGTAGACGCGGCCGGGCTCGGCAGGTGTGGCAGGTGTAGCCGGTGTGGCCGGTGTAGCGGGTGTGGCCGGTGTAGCGGGCGTCGGCGGCGTGTGTGGTGTGTACGGGGTATGTGGTGTGGGAGGTGTGGGAGGTGTGGCAGGCGTGAGCGGTGTGGCCGGCGTAGCGGGTGTCGCGGGCGTGGCTGGGCGAGGCTGGGGGTAGGGCTGCGGCTGCGGCTGGGCTTGGGCCAGGCCGGCGGCCATCAGCAGCGCCGGCAGGAGGCGGGATGGGTTCTTCACAGCGATTGCTCCCTCAACATCTTGGACACCTCGCGGTTGGCCGTGATGCGCGTGCCGTCACGCAGTTGCACCACGAGCTGCGAGTTTTCGTCCGGTGTCATGCTCTCGACGAAATCCAGGTTCACGATGCAGCCGCGCTGCACGCGCAGGAAGCGGGCCGGGTCCAGCCGCGTCTCGAAGTCCGCGATGGGCAGGCGCACGAGGAAGCTGCGGCCCTTGCTGGTGATGGCGGTGTACTTGTTGTCCGAGCGCAGGCACTCGATGGCGTCCACCTGCAGCGGGAAGATCTTGCCCTGGTCGCGCACCAGCAGGCGCGTCAGTGGCGCATCGGCCGGGGCGCCCAGCGCCTGGGCCACGTCGGCCGGGCTGGGCGAGGCGTCGCGCAGCACGTGGGCAATGGCCTCGTCGAAGCGGTCGCGCGAGAAGGGCTTGAGCAGGTAGTCCACCGCATGCAGCTCGAAGGCCGTCAGCGCGTGCTGGTCATAAGCCGTCGTGAAGATGATGCGCGGCTGGTGGGCGTCACCCTGCAGCGCCTGCACCACCTGCAGGCCAGTGAGGCCGGGCATCTGGATGTCGGTCAGCACCAGGGAGGGCTTGAGCGCGCGGATCTGTTCCAGCGCATCCTCGCCGTCCTCGCAGACGGCCACGAGCTGCAGGCCCGGCGTGGCCTTGACCCAGTCGGCCAGGGCTTCGGCAGCCAGGTGTTCGTCTTCGGCGATGAGTACGGTGGTGGTGCTCATGATCAGGTCTGCGGAATGAAGAGGTCGACGCGAAAGCCGGCGCCGGGAGCGGTGTGGATGCGCAGCCGGGCCTGGCCGTCGTAGTCCAGCGCGAAGCGCTTCTTCAGCGCTGCGAGGCCCACGCCGCGGCGCTGGCCGGGCTTGGGTTCCAGGGCCTCGGGCTCGCAGCCCGGGCCGTCATCGGCCACGGCCAGGTCCAGGCCATGGTTGAGCGCGTTGCGGCGCGCCGTGATCGTCACGCGGCCGCCGCCCTTGCGGTTGGCCACGGCGTGCAGGATGGAGTTCTCGACCAGGGGCTGCAGCGTCAGCGGCGGCAGCTCGTCGGCCATGACGCGCTCCTCCAGGTCCCAGTCCACGCGCAGGCGCGGGCCCAGGCGCAGGGCTTCCAGCGCCAGGTAGTCGCGCAGGAAGTCGATCTCGTCGGACAGCATGACGCGGTCCTCGGCGCCGCGCTTGGTGTCCAGCACGTAGCGCAGCATGGAGGCGAACTTCAAGAGCGCGGCCTCGGCGCCGGCCGGGTCCTTGCGGGTCAGCGCGATCAGCGAGTTCAGCGTGTTGAACAGGAAATGCGGGTTCAGCTTGCCGCTGATGGCCGACAGCTCGGCCTTGGCCAGCGCGCTCTCGGCCTGGGCGGCGTGCACGGCCGCGGCACGGGCGGCGCGCGCCTGCAGCACGGCCGTGAAGGCGGTGGCGATGGCGGCGTACACCACCACGCCCCAGACCGAGCGCCACAGCAGCCCGGCCATCAGCACGGCGCCGGCATGCTCGGTGCCGAACAGCGCCGCGTTGACGCCGAACTCCCCCGCCTGCCAGAACAGCGCGAACGCCAGCGCGGCCAGCGCATGGGCCACCGCCGTGGTGGCCGTGCCGGCGTCGCTGGCGTCCAGCAGGCGGGCCAGTGGCCAGACGGCGATGCCCAGCAGCATGGGCGCCCACAGCATGGTGGTGGCCTGGTAGACGGCCAGCCAGAACGGGTCCAGCCCGCGGTCGAACTCGCTGCCCGCCAGCACGAACAGGCACCAGGCCAGCGCGCAGGCGCCGGCGTAGGTCAGCCACAGCCGCAGGTTGCCGCGGCGGGGGCTGGTGGTGTGGCTGATCGTGTTCATGGCTTCATCTTAGGGAGGCCGGCCGGCCGGCGCTGGGGTCGGGAGACGAAGTGCGGGCCCCGGGGTGCGGGATGCGGGTGCAGGGGTACTGCTGACGGGTCCGGGCGGCCCGAACGGCATAATTCATACCCTTCCCCATAGAAACCCGGACACGAGCGTCATGGCCAGCGTCAACAAAGTCATCCTCATCGGCAACCTCGGCCGCGACCCCGAGGTTCGTTACAACCCCAGCGGCGGCGCCTGGTGCACCATCAGCCTGGCCACCACCCGCAATTGGAAGAACCGCGAGACCGGCGAGCGCCAGGAAGAGACCGAATGGCACCGCGTCGTCTTCAACGACCGCCTGGCCGAAATCGCCGGTGAATTCCTGAAGAAGGGTCGCCCCGTCTACGTCGAAGGCCGCCTGAAGACCCGCAAGTGGCAGGACAAGGAAGGCAAGGACACCTACACCACCGAAATCATTGCCGACCAGATGCAACTGCTGGGCGGCCGTGAAGGCATGGGTGGCGGCGACGAAGGCGGCGGCGGTGGCGCCAGCTACAGCCGTGGCGGTGGTGGCGGCGACGACATGGGCGGCGGTGCTCCCCGCGCCGCAGCGGCCCGCCCGGCCGCGCCGCGCCCGGCGCCCCAGCGCGCACCGGCACCAGCCCCGAAGTCGGCCACCGGCTTCGACGACATGGACGACGACATTCCGTTCTAAAAACCACCTGTAGGTAGTTTGTCAACATCAGGCCCGCTGCCCAATAGCTGCGGGCCTTTTTCATTGTTTGCATCGCATTCCTTGTTCGGTGTCGGGTCTGGGTATCGTCTAGCCCCAGGATGCGTAAACAACAGAATCCATACGAGATTCGCTTACTCGTTCTTGCTTTAGGCGAGCGCTTTCCGATGCTCGTCGAGCGGGCCACCGGCGTGCCGCTTTACAAGTCGACGCTTTACGCGTTGACGCGGCTTCGAACCACGCCAGTGCAACGATCTATCAGCACTGCTTGGCCATCATGATCCTGACCCTCTTTCTGAGGATTGAGCAGATCGACCTCGATGAGCGCATGGCCAGCGGCCGGCTGCTCTCGCTGCCCAAGATCGAGTCGCTGGTGCGCTACTGCCGAATAAGGATGGACGACGTGCTGGAGCACGAACCTAAACCTCAAACAGCCCGCGCTTCAAAAGTTACTTCGCTCGAACGCGCCTGGCAGACCTCTATGCCTCCATGCCGCCGGGCGCACGATGAATCACATGCGCTAGCTGCGCGATGAAGCCCACAGTCGACCGTCATCGCACCGGCCAAGCCCAGCAGAACGGCTTCGTCGAGAACAGATTCGCGGCGCGTGCCCGCGAGACTGCTATGCCCAGTGGGCTCCGCTGCGACCTCTCCCCTCGCTGAAGAGCAAGTGGTGAGGTAAGGGCTCATCCGTCGAGTGCCGTCCAATCTTGTATGGCGCTGTCGTCTCGCTCAGCGCATCGCTCTCGCGCGGATGATTTGTATGCTCAGGGGACAGGTAGTGGCCATACACCCAACGCAGCCGCGAAGGACTGGGATCGAAGTCCCTCATCTCTAGGGAATTGACCACGTGTCGCAGCGCTTCTACAGCATTTCCGCCCAATGATTCGCAGCCGACGTGCACTACCCCTGGGCGGTCCGATTGCACTTGTCCCACGGCTTTTGCCACCAGTGCCCTGAAGTGTTTGGCCCGCTGCATGGCTGCATCAAATGAACCGCTCTGCCAGCTCACAAGGCTGGCTCTTTGCAAGGATGTCGCATGCAGCGGCCTCTCGGGCGCGGGCGCCCAGTCACCATCGACACTGTGAACGTAGTCAGCGTCGTACGCGCCTGCGAGCAACTCCGCCATGCGACTTGAGCCAAAGAAGACGTCGTCACGGCGCAAGACGCCGTGCACTAGATCCCAGTGAACCGGTCGGATCAGCCCCCTTGAAGTCGGCTCATTCCAGCGGCCAACGGATGGATCGTGAAGAAACTCCTCCACCTTTTGCGCCAAATAGGACGGAGCTACGTGCCTCAGCTCTACCTCGAAGACAACCTCGAGAACCAGTGACGTGCCTTGCTCTCGACAAAGGTTGTGAACGTGGCGTGCGAGCGTGGCGCCCAGCAAACGTTCCTGGCTGTCATAGCTCGACTTGCTCATCCGCTTGCATTCGGCACTCCAGTGACGCCGACCTCTTGAGATCCGGAGATCAGGCGTCCTTGCTCCCCCTCGGTCCTCAGGAACAAAGGCGACACGATCCCAGCCACGAAGCTTGTAGGCGCCAGCCACTAGGAGCTCAAACAGACCGGCGTCCGGCTGCTTCCTGCCGTTGGTCATAAGCTCGAGCGCGCGGACATCCGCTCCGGAGACCTCCATAAGAGCAGGCAAGATCTGCCCGAGACGACGGAAGATCGGTGAGATTCGGTACGCCTCAGGCTCAAACCAGTCGTTGCGGTCTGTGGCAAAAGCATTCGCCTGAAATGCATACCAAGCCACCAAGTCCTTCGGGTCAAACAACTCTGCGGTGTGATTGCCAGATGCCCAGCACAGCTTAGCCTCCTCAAACCGATCTTTCACTGCCTGCATCCGCTGAGCCCAGCGGGCTGGGTCAATGCCGGAAGTCAACCATTCGATAGCTCGCAGCACGTCATCATTGCGCCAATCCTGCCCATGCCGTTGGGCCGTCCAGAACGGATTCATCGAAATGCCGCGCTGACAACTGGTTCGAAACGCCAGCTTTGCTCCATCGCAGCACTTTGCTCGTCGCGGCGCTGCGGAGGGGCAACGAGCAACACCTCGACTTTTGGTGGGGGGTTGTCTGTGGTTGTCATCTGTTCCTTCCAGGATTCAGCGGTATCGGCTTGGGCTCAAGTTTCGAGGCGCTCAACAGCGCGCACGATCGCTCATGTCAGATGGACGCGGAATTTGTTGCTGGAGCGCGACCCGCACTGACCTGATTGGCTTCCTCAAAGCTCTCGGCCAGCACGGTTTTCTCGGCCTGATGGAGTCTCGGTAGCTCGGCAAAGTGTGATCCGCGAGCTCGACGCAAGCGCTTTGTAGGCATCGCCGACGGCGGCAGCGACGCAGTCCCGCAGATCCTCGAGCGGCTAGTGCCGTACTGTTTGGCCACCTACCGACACGACAAGCACCTCTGACCGTGAAATAACACGCTAAATATTTATGTTCGCACTATTGACGGCATAACGCGACCTTATAACGGTGTGATCTTATGGCTTGCTCGGTTCTTCGGACGATCAACGAAGGCCGAGCGATCCACTATCGAAAGGGAGCTATGAAGATCAAAGCAGATGGGAAAGGTGGTTGGAAACTTCTCGGTGCGCCTACGGGAACCCAACTGCGTCGTGTGACGATCACGTTCCCGTCAGGGACGAGTGACGCCGGTGGAAAGACAACGACCTATATCGCCGGCCCTGCGACGGTAAACATCCGCGTCAAGTACGCCGATGGCACGCAGGAGACACGGAGCGGCGTTGTCGTCGAGTGGTAGACCACTTAGTCAGCCAAGCCAGCGGCAGCCAAGCTGCTGCGATCTTCTTTCCGGCACCAAGATTGAAATGGACAAGAACGAAAACCCGCCACTAACACTAGCAGAAGAGCAGCGGATGTTTGCGATCGAGCATTCGCGCGCAATCATCGTGTTTGCCGAACTGGAGGAGCAACTATGCGGCTTCGCTGCCTATCAAGTTGGAAAAGGCAGTGCCGTCGCCATCCGGACTGCGATGTACGGCATCGAAAGTTTTAGGGCAAAGCTCGAATTCGTCAGCCGTCTCACTAGAGTTTTCCTAGAAGAAAAGCCCGACCTGATTGAGCGCTGGGGCAAAGTCGAGAACTCGATGAAGAAGGCCAACCAGCGGCGGAACGAGGTTGTGCACCAAACCAAACGCGTCTTCCCGAAGTCACCGCCGGGACGCCGCGTCGTACTGGTGCCGCCAATCATGAACCCGCTCGCTCTCAAGGGGGATAAGGGGAAGAAGATGTCATCCGAGGAGCCAGCGCCTGATCACGCGCTCGGCGTACGTCAATTAGTCGAGGCGCGCGTGGTGGCGCAGGATGCCCGAGGAAAGCTCGGCAGCATCTGGGGGTTGATGAAAGATGGCAAGGATCGTTACGAAGGGGTTGACCCTCCCAAGGCTGAGACACTGAGAGAAATGATCACCGAGTACCGACGTAGTGCTCGGGCCACCATCGTCTGACACGCCGCCGATTCCAGGCATCGCATCTCGATGCCCGAGCCTATGACGTAACCGGCGATTCGCTCTAGGCTGGGGTTGTTTACAAGTGCACTGCCCGATCCAGCGAATCGGCGCGCCGCCCCCTATGAAGCGGTCGTAAGTTAACAAGGAGAAGGTCAACTTCGCCTTTTTGACCGTCCGTTCGGCAAGAAACCTAAGAGGCCTGCAGCCTTGCGCTGCGGGCCTTTTTGCTTCTCAGCGCGGCACGAGCACCAGCAACGTCCCGTTGCGGTCCTCGGTCACCCAGATGCGCCCCTGCTCATCCTGGGCCACCTCGGTCGGCGCGCCCATGGGATGCTTGTCCTTCTTCGCATCCCAGCCAGCGATCAGCGGCTGCGGCGCGCCCACCGGCTGGTGCTTGGCGTCGAAGCGCCAGGCCATCAGGCGATGGCCGGTGGGCTGGTAGCCGTGCCAGGCCATGACCAGGCTGCCTTGCCATTTGGCGGGGCCGGCGTTCTTGCCGTAGAACAGCATGCCCAGCGGCGCCGCGTGCGCCGGCAGCAGCTTCACCGGCGCGGTGAAGTCCTTGCAGCTTGCAGCGCCAAAGCTGGTGTCCAGCACGTCGGTGCCGGTGCAGTGCGGCCAGCCGTAGTGCTTGCCTTCCAGCACGGCGTTGAGCTCGTCGGGCGGGCTGTCCTTGGCGTACTTCCCGCCGGGCAGCGAGTCGCGGCTGTTCTCGGCCTGCCAGAGCTGGCCGGAGTCGGGGTGGAAGGCCAGGCCCACGGAGTTGCGCAGGCCCCAGGCGTAGGGTTTGCCTTCCCACGCTTCACCCTTGGCGGTGAACTTCCAGATGGCTGCCGTGGGTGACTTGCCCGCTGTCTGCGGGCAGCCCTTGTCGCTGCCGCCCTCGACCTCGTTGAAGGCCTCGCAGTGGTCGCTCGGTGCGCCGTAGTTGACCCACAGCGCGCCCGAGGGGTCGACGGCGAAGGCCTTGAGCGGGTGCCGGCCCTCGGTCGGCAGGCCGGTGATGAAGGGCTGCAGCTTGGCCGCGGCCAGGTCCACGCGGCTGATCTGGTGCGCCTCGGCCAGCAGGATGTGGCCCTGCGCGTCGCGGCGGATGCCGTGGGGCTTGTTCAGGCCCTTGAGCAGCACCTTGACCTGGAAGGGCTTGCCCGGTTCGCGGGTCAGCTCCAGCAGCCGGCCGTTGGCCGCATCCCAGCGGCCCATGTCGGTCACCAGCAAGTGGTTGGCGCTGAGCGCCAGCACGCCGCGCGCTCGCCCCAGGTTGGATGCCGCCAGCGCTAGGCAGAACTCCGGCGCCACCTGCAGCGAGGTGATGGCCGGCAGGCCGTCGCACTGGCCTTCGGTGCGGTAGTCGGGCTTCTCGGCGGCGCAGGCCGCTTGCAGCAAACCCAGGCCCAGCAGCCCGGCGATGCCACGGATGAGCGCCGCCATCGTCAATTCGCCGCCGCCTGCATGGCGTCGAGGAAGGCGGGGTCGGCGTACAGCTTCTGCAGGAAGGCCTCGATGCCCGCGGGCAATGCGTTCATCACGTCGCCGCAGCCGTTGACCGCGCCGCCCGAGACGGGATAGGTGTGCACGCTCTTGATCGTGAACGGCGGCTTGCCCTCGACCGAGAAGGTCGCGTTGATGCTCCATTTGCCGCCGCCGAAGGAGCTGAAGTCGAACTCGTCCAGCGTGGCCTGGATGCGCGGCGCGTCGGGCTCGACGAGGCCGGACGCCACCAGTTCCAGGTTGGCGGCCGCTTCCATCAGCGAGGCGAAGGGCGTCTTGTTGGGGCCATAGACCGGGAAGCTGGCCCGGCACAGCAGCATGTTCTTGTTGTTTTTGGCCGTGTCGAAGGCAATGAGCCGCGGTGCCGGGGCCTTGCCCTTCAGCCCCTTCAGGAACTCCATGTTCTTGTCGGAGGGCGCATAGCCCGTGGCCATGTAGGTGCGGAAGGCCGGCACCACGACGTTGCGGCCACCGGGCAGGGCGATGACCTCGTAGTCGGACGCGGTCGCGAGCTGCGGAACGGCCAACGTGGCCAGCACGGCCGCGGCCATCAGGGTCTGGGTCAGCTTCATTTCTTGGCAGGCGCGAGCAGCCGCTCTTCGTTGAACAGGTTGTAGATGCGGGCGAACAGGCGGTCCGTGAGCGCCTTGCCGACCGGCTCCTTGTTGAAGTCTACGAAGGTCTTGCCCTTCCAGACGACTTCGGCGGTCTTGACGTCCACCAGCTCCATCTCGACGTTCAGGTTCTGCATGCCGGACCCCAGATTGGCCTGGGCCGTGGGCGTCCAGATGCGCAGCGCATGCGTGGTGCCAGGCATGCGGTCCTGGCTGGCGAAGGTGGCCAGGCCGCAATAGGGCAGGCCCGATTCGATGATGGACTGTTTGCCGTGGACGACCACGGCGTTGTTGAGCTGCATGGCTAGCACCTGCCCGAACGACTTGAACATGCCCATGTCGACCTGGGTGTACACGCAGGCGACCTGCTGCACGGCCTGCGGCTTGACCATGGTGGTCCAGTGCGTGCAGGCAGGCAAGGCCAGGCAGGCGGCCAGCAGCAGGGCCGTGGCGCCGGCTTTTCTATCGAGCTTCATCAGATTCGCGGGTTTTATCGGCGGGGAGATCCCGCCAAACCCGCCAATCTAGCAGCGCCTAGCGCCCGATGCCCGGTGGCTTCTCACGGCTTGGCCGGCGGCGGCGCGTCCAGTGCCGCGAGTGCACGCTCCAGCGCGCCCTTCTTCATCGGGTGCGTGGTGGTGGGCAGCAATTGCTGGATGGCCATGCGCTGCGCAAGCTGAAGCGCCTCAGATGCAGGGACCGCGTGGTCGGGCGCGACGCCCTTGCCCTCCCAGTTGCCGCCGTCCACATAGTCCACCGAGCGGCCGGTCGGGATGAAGGCCATGAGCAGCGGGCTCAGGCGAAAGCCGTCGCCGGGGTGGGCGCCACCGGCCGTGTTCTCGCCGATGAGCGTGGCGCGGTGGCGGGCCTTCATGCCGTAGGCAAAGTCCTCGGCGGCGGAGAAGGTGCGGCTCTCGGTCAGCACGTAGACGGGCTTGCGCTGGCCGTAGCGCGGGCCGGCGACCTTGGCCGAGGTCCAGTGCTGCTCCAGTCGGTTGCCGGCGCGCCAGCGAATGTCGATCAACCGCGTGGGCTTGTCGAACAGATAGCTGGCCAGCAGCGCCACGGTCTCGGGGTCGCCGCCGCCATTGCGGCGCAGGTCGATGATGAGCGCGTCGGTGCGCGCCAGGACCGTCATCGCGGCGGCCAGCACCGGGCCGGAGTCGCGCACCGGTGCGAACTCGCGCAGGTCCAGGTAGCCGAGGTTGCCGCGCAGCCGCTCGACGCGCGCAACACCGCAGTTGCCATACAGCCAGGCATCGCGCATCTCGGCGGCTTCCGCGCGCTTGCCGCCCGGCTGCTCGGGCATCACGTCCACGCGCAGGTGCTTGTCGTGCGTCGCCTCGGCGAGCGCGGCGGTCAGCTTCTGGGCCAGCGCCGGCGGGTCGGCATCATCGGCCGTGGCGGCCAGCAGCGCGGCCTCGATGCCGGCCACGCGCTCGGGGAACACATAGCGCTCGCGCAGCTGGCGGGCCAGCTCGCGCGCCACCTGGGCACGGGCGGCCGGGTCCAGCGGCGCATCCGGGGGGGCGGAGGGCGGCGCGGAGGGAGCCGCCCAGGCTGTCAGGGAGGCGGTCAACAGGGCAAGGGCAAGAGTCTTCTTCATGGCGTGTCGGTCCTGACAGCTTGAGGGGAGGGGAGTGCTTCCGCCGCATCGCGGCGACGTTGCGGGAAGGAGCGCTGGCGCAGCGCGGCAATGGCTTCGTCCAGCAGCGCGGACAGCGGCGTGGACAACTCGGCGTCCAGCGCGCGCGCCGCGCCGCCGGTGGCGGCCCAGATGGCCTGTAGTTGCGGCAGCAGCTCATACGCCTTGGCGCTGGGGCTGTAGAGCCGGCGGCGGGCGTCGGCTGGGTCGGCCTGTGGCGTGACCCAGTCGCGCGCCAGCATCAGGTTCAGCGTCTGCGTCGCCGCGGGCTGGCTGATGGCGGCCTTGACTGCGATCTGGCCCACGGTCAGCGGTGCCTCGTCCAGCAGCGCGCGCAGCACCGGCGTGAAGCGGGGCCGGTAGTCCAGGCCCTCTTCGGCGTAGATGGACTCCAGCTCGCCGTCCAGCAGCTCCAGCAACGTGCGCAACTGGGTGCCGAGGCCGGCCTTGGGGGAATGGGGGCGGTTCATGGCGCAATTAAATAAGCACTTATGTAATTCGCCGAAAGTCATGCCCCGCTTCAGAATCGCTGCCATGAAGACCCTGCTGATCTACGACGAACTCGTCACGCTGAACCGCGACCAGCATCGCCAGCTCAAACTGGCGCCGACCGAGGCCAAGTTCGCCTTCGCGCGCGGGACCAATTCGGTGCCCCTCGCCGCGACCGAGCTGCCGCTGGCGGCGCTGGACTTCCCCTGCGTGTTCATCGGCGGCGGCGATGGCCACAGCCTGGCGGCCATCGTGGGGCTGCGCGACAACGAGAACCTCTTCGTGCAGCCCGACGGCGCCTGGGCGCGCGGCAGCTATGTGCCGGCCTTTGTGCGGCGCTACCCCTTCGTGCTGGCCGAGGCCGAGGGCGACCCCGCCCTGACCGTCTGCCTGGACCGCAGCTACCCGGGCCTGAACACCGACAAGGGCGAGGCCTTGTTCGACGCCGATGGCAACGAGACGCCCTGGCTGGAGGAGATCAAGCGCTTCATGCTCGACTTCCGCCAGGAGATGCTCGCCAGCCGCGACTTCGCCAACCACCTGGCCGCGCTGGAGCTGCTGCAGGAGGGTGTCATCGAATACACGGTGGACGGCCGCAAGAGCACGCTGCGCGGCTTCAAGACCGTCAACGAGACCAAGCTGCGCGCGCTGGACGGCGCCACGCTGCAGGACTTGTCGGCCCGCGGCTGGCTGGGCCTCATCTACGCCCATCTGCTGTCCATACGCCAGGTGCAGCGGCTGGCGCTGCGGCTGGAGGAGCGCCGGCTGCTGGACAGCGCCGAGCGCGATGCCGCGCCCGCGATGCACTGATGTCGCACAGGCGCCTTAAATGGCGTCTTTCCTGAAGGCCCGCCACGTTCTCGAACCCTAACGATGCAGCCCCGCGACCTGGCCCGACACCCACCTGCGCTCAGCGCCGGCTACCGCAGCAGCACGCTGCGCGCGCCGCGCCGGCCCCTGGTGGCCTTGCCGCCCGAGGAAACGATGGGGCTGGAGTTCCCGGCGCTGGGCGCGCTGGACCATGACCTGCTGCACAACGCCATCCAGGCCGGCGGCAGCCCCATAGGCGAGCGCCTGCTGGTGCACGGCCATGTGCGCGACAGCACTGGCCACCCGCTGCCCGGCGTGCTGGTGGAGGTGTGGCAGGCCAATGCCGGTGGCCGCTACCGCCATGGCCGCGACAGCTATCGCGCGCCGCTAGACCCCAACTTCGCCGGCGCCGGCCGCTGCCTGACGGACCGCGACGGCCGCTACCACTTCATGACCGTCAAGCCCGGCCCCTACCCCTGGCGCAACGGCCACGAGGACGGCTGGCGCCCTTCGCACATCCACTTCTCGCTGATGGGCCCGCACTGGGCCCAGCGCCTCGTGACGCAGATGTATTTCGAGGGCGACCCGCTGCTGGCGAGCTGCCCCATCCTGGCCACCATCCCGACGGACGCCGGGCAGCGAGCGCTCATCGCGCACCAGGACCTGAGCGCCTTCGCCGCCCACGACTACCGCGCCTACCGCTTTGACATCACGCTGCGATGAGCACGCCCGAAACCCCCTCGCAAACCGCCGGCCCCTACGTCCACCTGGGCCTGCTGCCGGACAAGCTCGCTCCGCTGACCCGCAGCGTCGCCCGGCCGGCACTGCGGCTCGAGGGGGTCATCTTCGACGGTGCCGACGAGCCGGTGCTGGACGCCCTCGTGGAGCTGTGGGACGCGTCCACCGGCCAATGGCTGCGCAGCGCGACCCACGCCGAGACGGGCCTGTACCAGTTCGCGCTGCGCCCGCCTGCGGCGTCGTTCGTCAGCCTCTACATCCTGGCGCGAGGCATCAACCTGGGGCTGCACACGCGGGCCTACCTGGAGCCGGCGCCAAACGATCCGCTGCTGGCCACGCTGGGGCCGCGCGCGGCCACGTTGATGGCCGAGCCGCGCGAGACGGGCGAGCTGCCCATCTGGCGCTTTGACATCCGCCTGCAGGGCGAGGGCGAGACGGTCTTTTTGAATCCTTAAGCGCAGCGCTTGCCCGAGTAGGCAAACACGGCCAGCAAGGCCTCGTGCAAGGCCTCGGGCAGCAGCGGCTTGGTCAAAAAGGCCGCCATGCCCAAGCGCTCGCACAGGGCGCGCTCGCTGGGCATGGCGCTGGCCGTCAACGCAATGATGGGTGCCGTGCAGCCGGCGTCGCGCAGCCGGCGCGTGGTCTCGAAGCCGTCCATGTCGGGCAGGTGCAAGTCCATCAGCACCGCGTCGAACTGCTCCACCGAGGCCTGCAGCAGCGCGCTCGCGCCATCGCCCGCGACGCTGACCTGCAGCGCACCCTGGGCCAGCACCGCCAGCGCGATCTCCTGGTTGACCGGGTTGTCCTCCACCAGCAGCACGCGCCGGCCGTGGAAGCGCAGCCGCAGCCGCTCTTGCGCGGGCAGGCGTTCGCGCGGGCCGGCTTCGGCGACGCTGCAGCGCTGGTCGCGCGCCAGGCGCGCCGTGAACCAGAAGCGCGCGCCGCGGCCGGGCTCGCTGGCCAGGCCCACCTCGCCGCCCATCATCTCGGCAATGCGCTTGGTGATGGCCAGGCCCAGGCCCGTGCCGCCGTGGCGGCGCGCCGTTGTCGCGTCGCCCTGCTCGAAGGGGTTGAAGAGGCGCTCCGCCACCTCGGGCGCCACGCCGGGCCCCGTGTCGCGCACCTCGAAGCGCAGCAGCACGCTGCCGGCATCCTCGGCCAGCTGGCTCACGCCCAGCACGATCTCGCCCTGCTCGGTGAACTTCACCGCGTTGCCCACCAGGTTCAGCACCGCCTGGCGCAGCCGAGTGGGGTCGCCCAGCAGCCGCTCGGGCAGCTCGCCGGTGTGCTGCCGCAGCGCAATGCCCTTGGCCTGCACTTGCGGCCCGAACAGGCCCATGGACTGCTCCAGCAGCTCGGGCAGGGCCAGCGGCACCTGCTCCAGCGCCATGTGGCCGGCCTCGATCTTGGACAGGTCCAGCACGTCGCCGATCAGCATCATCAAATGAGCCGCGGCGCCCTCGATCTTGGCGATGCGCGCCATCTGCTCGGGGTCGCTGGCCGAGCGGGCCAAGAGCCGCGCCAGGCCCACGATGGCATTCATGGGCGTGCGGATCTCGTGGCTGATGTTGGCCAGGAAGTCCGACTTGGCCTCGCTGGCCGCGCGCGCATCGGCTGAGGCCTGGGCCAGCTCGGCAGTGCGCTCGTGCACGCGCGCCTCCAGCTCGCGGCGTGAGGCCTCCAGCGCCTCGATGGCGCGCTGGCGGTCGGTCACGTCCAGGTGGATGCCCAGCGCCCGCACGGCGCGGCCGGCGGCGTCGCGCTCCACGACCTGGCCGGCGTCCAGCACCCAGATCCAGTGGCCGTCGCGGTGGCGCAGCCGGTGTTCGCAGCGGTAGCTGTCGGTGTCGCCGCGCAGGTGCGGCAGCAGCGACGCGTCGATGGCCGCCCAGTCGTCGGGGTGGACGAGGGCACGCCAGCTGTCCAGGTGGGGCTCGATCTCCTCCACGCGGTAGCCCAGCATCTCGGCCCAGCGCTCGTTGACCTGCACCATGCTGGTGGACACCTGCCAGTCCCACAGGCCCAGGGCCGCGCCGCGCATGGCCAGCGACAGCTGCTGCTCGTTGCGCGTCATGCGCTCGGCGTCCTGGCGCTGCTCGGTCACGTCGCGGGCGACGAGGTAGCGCGGCTCGCCTTCGCCGGCCAGCCGCCCGCGGTTGACGCGGTACAGCCGCGTGCCGGCCGGCGTCTGCCAGGTCTCGACATCGGCCGGCTCGACCGGTCCGTAGAGCATCGCGTCGGGCACGCGCCCCACCAAGCTGGCGCCGGTGGACGGTGCCACGGCCAGGCCCGCCACGCGGGCCGCCTCGCCGTTGCAGACCAGGCAATGCCCGTCCGCGTCATGCACGATGACGATGACGCCGGCATCGGCCAGCACGGCGTCCAGCATCTGCAGCGCCTGGGCGCCCAGGGGCGCGGCGCGGCGGCGCAGCCAGCCGCCCGTGCCCAGATCGCGCAGCCGCCGCAACCAGCGCGTGGGGCGCGACTGCGGCAGGGAGAGTCCGTCCATTAAGCGGCGACTCCCGTCTCGGCCAGTTCGTTCAGGCGTTGGAGGCGCAGCTGAGCTTGCACGCGTGCCAGCAGCACCAGCGGGCGCAGCGGCAGGCTCAGGCAGTCGGCCGCGCCAAGGGCCAGGGCCAGCTCCTCGTCGCCGCCGCCCATGTAGAGCACCGGCACGCCACGCATGCCCGGTTCATCCAGCAGCCGGCTCAGCAGCTCCAGCCCGTAGTTCTCGCCCACCACGTCGGCCAGCAGCACCAGGCGGGGCCGGGGCCGCTCGCCGGCCAGGCGCAGCGCGCTGGCCATGGTGCCGGCCAGGCGCACGCGGCAGCCGGCCTCGCGCAGCAGGCCTTCGGTGGCCTCGGGCACGTTGCCGACCATCAGGATAAGCGGCGGTTCGCAGGTGTCGGGGGTGTAGGGCATGGCGGCATCTTGAGCGGCCGAAAGCGCCCTGGCGAGGGGGTGCAAGGGGGTTTAGCGCAAGCCCGACAGCAGCTATCCAGAATTCCCCACAAGCCTGTCGCACCCGCGTGCCAGTTCGTCGGCGACAGTCGGCTCATGGCTCTCATGACCGCCCCGGCAGCCCCGCCCACGCGCCTCGTTGCCCGGCCGACCTGGCGCTTCGCGCTGCTGCCGGCGCTGACGGTGGCGGTGCTGACGCTGGTGCTGCTGGCCTTCGAGCAGCGCCTGCTGGGCGCCGAACTGGTGGAGCGCGGCCTCGCGCGCAACCAGCAGCGCGCCGACGTGCTGGGCCTGCAGCTGCAGCTTGCGCTGCGCGACTCGGTCAGCCAGGTGCGCATCCTGGCGCGCTCGCCGCTGCTGCGGCCCGGTGCGCCGCTGGCCCGGGCCAGAGCGGAGCTGGACCATCTCGTCGAGCGCTCGCCACGCTTCGTGTGGGTAGGCCTGGTGGCGCCGGACGGCCAGGTGCTGGCCGGCAGCCGCGGGTGGCTGGAGGGCCGCTCCATCGCGCAGCGGCCGGTCTTCAAGCGCGGCATCGATGGCATGGTGGGCGACCTGCACGAGGCCGTTTCGCTCGCGCCGCTGCTGGCCCAGCTGCCGGGCGGCGTGCGCGAGCTTATCGACATCGGCGAGCCGGTGCTGGGCGAGAACGGCGAGGTCCTCGGCGTCATCACCGCCCACCTGGGGCTGGACTGGGTGGGCGAGCAGATGGCGCTGAGCCTGGGCGAGCCCGAGGCGGCCGCGGCCCAGGGGCTCAAGGGCCTGGTCGTCACGGAGCCCGGCGCCCGCAGCGTGGTGTCCGACGCGGTCATCCCGACCGGCCTGCCGGCAGCCGGCGCACCCTCGCAGCCCTGGCTGTCGCACGACGGCGGGCGCTGGCTGGTCGCCCAATCGACGCTGCGCGGCCTCAACGGCGCCGAAGCGCCGCTGCTGCCCTGGCGCGCCATCGTGCTGCAAAGCGAAGACGCGGCGCTGGCGCCGTTGCGCGAGCTGCAGCGCTCCATGCTCTGGGTGGGCGGCATCGCGACCCTGGTGCTGGCCCTGGCCGGCTTCTGGGCCGCACGCCGGCTGCTGACGCCCTGGGACCCCATCTTCGAGGCCGTGCTGGCGGGCAAGGACGCCAGCGCCACCGACATGGCCCGCATCGCTGCGCGCGTTCAAACCCTCGTTGCCGAGCGCGCCCAGCCCACCCCCACCGAGATGCTGATGGGCTGGCTGGCGCGCGACGCCGGCAACCTGCGCCGCGCGCTGGACCATGTCCCCGTGGCCGTGGCGCTGGCCGACCGCCATTACCGCTACGAGTACGTGAACCCCGCCTACACGCGCCTCATGGGCTGGACGACCGAGGCCCTGCGCGGCCGCCTCGTCGGCGAGCAGATGGTGGAAGCGGGCGAGCGCGACGCGCTGGCACGCCTCTACCAGCAGCTGGGCGACCCGCCGGGCGAGTACGTGTCGCGCAAGGAGGCGCTCACGCCCACCGGCGACACCGTCGCCGTGCAATGCCACCTGGTGCCCATGTTCGATGCCCAGGGCCGCCAGATGGGCGCGCTGCAGGTGGTGCACGACATCCGCGCCGAGCGCAGTGCCCGCGTGCGCGCCGACGCCATGGCCGGCCGCCTGCGCGCGCTGGCCGATGCGGCGCTGGACACGCTGCTCGCCACGCTGGACACCGACGGCGGCGTGCTGGAGTGGAGCCGCGGCGCCGAGGCGCTGACCGGCCGCAGTGCCGCCATGGCGCTGGGCCGCAAGCTCGAAGACCTGCTGCCCGGTGCCGAGGGGGCCTGCGCGTGGCTGCGCCAGGCCCGCATCGAAGGCCGTTGCGAGATCGTGCTTCAGGGCAAGGATGTGGAGAGAGGGCGCCGCTTCGAAGGCTCCATCTACGGCCTAGGGCTGGCCCCGGGCCTGGCACGCTTTGGCCTCATCCTGCGCGACGTCAGCGACCGCGTGGCGCAGACCGCGCTCATCGAGGGCGCGCGCGACGAACTCACCCAGCTCAACCGCCGCCTGCTGGAGCAGGAGCGGCAGACCAGCCGGCGCCTGGCCCAGTCCCTGCACGACGAGCTGGGCCAGACGCTGGCCGCGCTGCGCCTGCACTGGGAGGCCTGGCGCGGCGCGGGCGAGGAGCAGCGCGACAAGCTGGGCGAACGCATTGCCCACCTCGTGGTGCAGGCCAACCGCCAGGTGCGCGGCGTCATCGCCGAGCTGCGCCCACCGCTGCTGGACGAGCTGGGCCTGGCCGCCGCCATCGACAACGAGATCCGCCAGCACCACGCGGGCGACGCCGACACCGCGCGCGTGGAGCTGCAGGCCGGCAACACGGCGCAGCTGCAGCGCTGGCCGGGCGACGTCGAGTACGCCGCCTTCATGGTGGCGCGCGAGGCGCTCTTGAACGCACTGCGCCACGCCGGCGCGCGGCACATCACCGTTCAGCTGGACGGCGACGAGGGCCTCTTGGAGCTGCGCATCGAGGATGACGGCCGCGGCCTGGAGGCGGCGGACCGCGCGGGGCACACCGGCATCGTGGGCATGCGCGAGCGGGCATTGGCCATTGGCGCCGACCTGCAGATTGACGGCAGCCCGGGGCATGGCACCATCGTCACACTGACATGGGTGCCAGCGGATGAGCCGGATCTACCTGATTGATGACCACGCCATCATGCGCGACGGGCTACGCGTCGTGCTGGAGACCCACGGCCACGAGGTGATCGGCGAGGCCGCCGGCCCCACGCCCGCGCTGGCCGACCTGGGCCGCCTGCAGCCCGACGTGGTGCTGCTGGACCTGCGCCTGGGCCAGCGCTCGGGTTTCGAGCTGCTGGACGAAATGCGCAAGCGCGGCATGGTGTTGAAAGTCATCGTGCTGACCATGTCCGACCAACCCCGCCACGTCGCCGAGGCCTTGCGCCTGGGCGCCAAGGGCTATCTGCTCAAGGGCTCGGCCAGCTCCGAGGTGCTGCAGGCCGTGGAAGTCGTCGCTGCAGGTGGCCGCTTTTTGAGCCCCCAGGCGGCCGAGTTCGCGGCCTCCATGCTGACCGACGGCGCTGCGCCCGACGAGAACGCGCTGTCGCCACGCGAACGCCAGATCCTGCTGATGGTGGCCCAAGGCGCCACCAGCAACGCCATCGGCGAGGCCTTGCACCTGTCGCCAAAGTCCGTGGACACCTACCGCAGCCGTCTGATGAAGAAGCTGGGGCTCAACGACATCGCGGCCCTCGTGAAGTGGGCCATCCGCGAAGGGCTGATCAGCCTGGACGAGGCTTAGGACCGCTCCTACAGCCGTTACACGCCCAGCCCGACGCTAGCGGGCTGTCTGCGCGCCCATATTGAAGACACGGTGTACCGAAGCACCGTCCGGGAGCGGCATGCCGCTTGCCCCGGACCGTTTCTGTGTTCAACCCCTTCTCAGGAGTTCTCATCATGGCCAACAGCGTCAACCCCACCATTTCGTCGTCCAAGGTCGAAGGCACCAAGGTCTACAGCCCCAGCGGCGACAAGCTCGGCTCCATTGACGACCTCGTCATCGACAAGCAGAGCGGCCAGGTCCGCTACGCCGCGCTGGAGTTCGGCGGCTTCCTGGGCATGGGCAGCGACCGATACCCCCTGCCGTGGGACCAGCTGCACTACGACACCAAGAAGGACGGTTACGTCGTGAACGTCGACAAGGCCCAGCTGGAACGCGCACCGCGCTACCCCATGGACGAAACGCCCACCTACAACGACGAGTACGGCCGCAAGGTCTACGACTACTACGGCTCCAGCTGGTGGATGTAAGCCGGCTCGCCCGTCCCTCGCTCTCCTGAGCGCCCGCGCGGCGCCGGTCTCAAAACCGGCGCCGCGCTTGTTTTTCCACCATGAGGCTGCCATGCCCGACCCCACCCGCACTCACGAACCCGCCCAACCCGCGGCTCCCACACCGCCGCCCGCCGGCAAGGCCTGGCCCGACAAGGGCAAGGACATCGGCCACCACATCAAGGACGGTGACCTCGAAGACTCCGCTGCCGGCGAGGAAGACCCCGGCTCGGCCGTCGACTCGCTCGTTCCGAAGCACTAAGGAAGCGCTGAACAAGTCCCTCGCGCGCGGCGCATCCCTGCTTTGGGCGGTCTGCGGCGTTGCAAATGCTCGCCATAGCAAAGGCTATGGCTGTGCTTTGCGCCTTGCAGCCCATCCCAAACCAGGGCGCGCCGCATCGCGGGGACTTATTCAGCGCTTCCTAGCCTGTCGGAAAACTTGACGGCTTGGCCGCCGCCGCAACAGCCGCTTCGCGCAAGTGGCTGTCAGCGTTGACATTTCCCGTTGTGGTGCGCGACTTGCATGCTTGGCCCCGCGCTTCAGAAGAGCGAGGAGATTCCATGTCCAAGTCTGCAAATCTTGCCGCCCGCCTCTGCCGCGGCCTCGTGGGCTGCCTGCTCGCCGGCCTCACGGTCGCCGCCAGCGCGGCGCCCACCTGGGTCGAGTCCAACAACCTGCAAAGCTGGCTGGACAACAACTGGACCTACGCGTCCGACTCCACGACCCGCACGGCCACCGTCAGCTATCACAACCAGGTCGCCACCAACACCGGCGCCACCACTGCCCACATGGGCATGTACGTGGGCTGGGTGTGGAGCTATGACGGCAGCGGCGCGGCCACCTCGCTGCTCTGGAGCAATGCCGATCAGGCCTTCACCGGTGGCGGCATCAAGCTGGCCATTGGCGGCGGCACAGGCAGCGTCAAGCTCGGCGACGTCATCAACGACACCTGGATTGGCAACCCCTGGACGCCCGGCGCGCCGGCCGCGCCCATCGCGACGCAGGCTGACTGGGTGGTGCCGCTGTTCGACTTCGGCGACATCGCCGCCGGCGCCAGCGTGCTGTACGACATGTCCATGACGCTCACTTTCGACACCCAAGCCGCCTTTGACGACTGGAACCGCGCCGGCAGCTTCTACGTCGGCGCGCAGGGCGTGCAACTGCCCGAGCCCGCCAGCCTGGCCCTCGTGCTGCTGGCGCTGGCCGCAGCCGGTGTGATCAAGCGCCGGGTTCGCTGAGCAGCAACTGCATCAACGCCGGCCGCGGCGAGTCTTCGCTCGGCAAGGCTCGGTCGTCCGTCTCGTCCTTCAGCGCCACGCCGCTGAGCTGGCGCTGGCGCGCCTCGCGCAGCAGCGCATGCAGCCTGGCCGCCGCAGCCACCGGCGGCAGGCCTTCGGCGCGCACGTTGGAGATGCAGTTGCGCTCCGCGTCCGTGAGGCCCAGGCGCGGCGCCCAGCTGAAGTAAAGGCCCAGGCTGTCCGGCGCCGACAGCCCCGGCCGCTCGCCGATCAGCACCACCACGCAGCGGGCCCGCAGCAGCGCGCCCACCTCGTCGCCCAACGCCACGCGGGCTTGTGTCGCGACGACGGGCGGCGCCAAGGTCCAGCCGCCCTCGTTCACCAGGCGCTCTCGCAAAGCAGTGAATAGAGGCAAGGCTTGGCGCTGCAACGCGAGGGCCGAGAGGCCGTCGGCCAGCACAAAGGCGAGGTCGCTGGCCCGCGCGTCTAATGCGGCAAGCGCTGCGGCAGAAGATTCATTCAGCCGCCGGCCCAGGTCGGGCCGCTGCAGATAGCTCGCCCGGTCCGCCGCGCGGCTTTGCACGTGCAGGGGTGATTCGCCCAACTCCCGCAAGCCCGTCAGCAACTCATCGACATCCAGCGGCGTGTGCACCGCATCGCGCGCCTGCGCATGCGCCTGCTGGAAGGCGAGGTGCGCGCCCGTCGGCACGCTGACGCCCGAGCGGCCCAGCGCGATGCGCGCCGCCGTGTAGGCACGCAGCCGTGCCCAGGGCTGCTCGATGACCGGCGGCTTCATCCTGCACGCTCCAGCAGCGCCGCAAAGCGTGCGGGCAAGGCCTCGGTCAACTCGCCGCCCTCGAACACCCCCACCCGCTGCAGCCACGCCTCGAACTCCGGCGCCGGCCTCAAGCCCAGCAGCCGCCGCATCGCCAGCGCGTCATGAAAGCTGGTGCTCTGGTAGCTCAGCATGATGTCGTCCGAGCCCGGCACGCCCATGATGTAGTTGCAGCCCGCGGCGCACAGCAGCGTCAGCAGGCTGTCGATGTCGTCCACGTCGGCCTCGGCGTGGTTGGTGAAGCACACGTCCACGCCCATGGGCAGGCCCAATAACTTGCCGCAGCAATGGTCTTCCAGGCCCGCGCGCAGGATCTGCTTGCCATCGAACAAATACTCCGGCCCGATGAAACCCACCACGCTGTTCACCAGCAGCGGCTCGAAGCGCCGCGCCACCGCATAGGCGCGGCACTCCACCGTCTGCTGGTCGCACCCATGGTGGCTGCCGCTGGACAGCGCACTGCCCTGGCCCGTCTCGAAGTACATGACCTGCCGCCCGCCGCGCTTCAGCGAAAGCGCCGCTTGTTGAGCCTCGGCCAGCAATGCCAGCGACACGCCAAAGCCCCGGTTCGCGGCCTCGGTGCCGGCGATGGACTGGAACACCAGGTCCACCGGCGCGCCGCGGGCGATGGCCTCCAGGGTGGTCGTCACATGCGTCAGCACACAGCTCTGCGTGGGGATCTCGTGCCGCGCGATGACGGCGTCCAGCATTTGCAACAGCCGCATCACCTGCGGCAGGTTGTCCGTCGCGGGGTTGATGCCGATGACCGCGTCACCCGCGCCCATCAGCAACCCGTCCAGCAAGCTGGCCGCAATGCCTGCCTCATCGTCCGTCGGGTGGTTGGGCTGCAGCCGCGTGGCGAGGCGCCCACGCTGGCCGATCGTGCTGCGGAACTGGGTGACGACCTCGCAGCGGCGGGCGATCAGCATCAGGTCCTGCACGCGGCACAGCTTGCTGACGGCGGCCACCATCTCGGGAGTGAGGCCGGTGGCGATTTCAGATGGCTCAACGGCATCGCCCAGCAACGCATCGCGCAGGCCGCCCACCGTCAGGTGCGAGATGGGCGCAAAGGCCGCCGCGTCGTGCGTGTCGATGATGAGGCGCGTGACCTCGTCGCTCTCATACGGCACCACGGCCTCGTTCAGGAAGGCCTTGAGCGGCAGGTCCGCCAGCGCCAATTGCGCGGCCACTCGCTCGCGTGCATTCGCAGCCGCCACGCCCGCCAGCTCGTCCCCCGAGCGCCGCGGGCTGGCCTTGGCCAGCAGCGTGCGCAGGTCGGCGAAATTGAAACGCTCGTTACCAAGAGTCTGCGCGTGCCCCATGCCCCAAGTGTGCGCTGCAGCAGGGGCAACCGCATGACAAAGCGTTGACGCGACGTCCTCCCTAGTTTCAACAGGGGATTGCTCGCCCCGGGGCCGCTAAAGAACATGCGCCGCTCCAGGGAGAACTCAAAACACATGCCCTCTGTACAACTGCTCAGGCGGCGCCTGAGCGCGGCAGCCGCCTTGGCTGTCGCAGCCAACGCCAGCGCCGCCAACCTCGCCGCAGACCCGGCCGCCGTGGGCCAGTTGGTCAGCGCCGTCAGCCTGGACGTCATGTCCGAGGCCTCGCTCAACGCCTGCGGCGACGTGGGCGCGGCCGCCTACCCTCAGATGCGCGCCGCCTGGGTGGCCTGGCGCGACAAGCATGGCATTGCGCCGCTGCGCATGGTGGTGGCCCACATGATGAGCCGCAACCCCAGCAGCTTCCCCAAGTGGGAGACCCTCACCGAGCCCATGCGCCAGAAGGTGCTGGGCGACCCCGCGCCCGACACCGCCTGCGCCGCGCTCGCCAAGGACTGGGCGGGGCCGGAGATGGACGTCACCGCCCTCTACCCCCAGGCCCGCCCCGTGGCCGTGGCCCTGGTGCAGGCCAAGCTGGCCTCGGCGCCGCAGATGCCGGCCACGATCTCAGCGCCCGCCGGGGGCCAGGTCTTGCTGCCCAGCCAGGTGCCCGCCCTGTTCAAGCAGCATGGCTACTGGAGCGCGCTGTCCGAGGAGTGGGCGCAGAAGAAGCTGGGCTATATCTACGTCAAGGGCCGGGTGACGCGCAACCCCACCCACTGGGACCACTTCTACCTCGTGCAGGAGCAGGGCGAGCGAGTGTCCGAGCAGCCCATCTACCTGCGCTTCGACGCCGAGGCCCTGGTGGGCCGCGAGGTGGTGCTGCGCGGCCTGGTCACGTCGCTGAGCAGCAGCTCGGCCACGCTGGACTACGCGGCCCTCGTCAACGACGGCTCGGCCCTCACGCCCTACCCACTGGCCCAGGCGCCGCTGGAGCGCAAGGAAGTCATCCTGCAGCGCGTGACGACCGCGCCGGGGAAGGGCCTGCCCGACAAGGACCTGGCCGCCATCGTCATCTACGGCCAGAGCAACTTCAACTACGGCACCAAGTGGGAGGAGGACGTGCGCTTCCTGCTGCGCGACGGCACCGTCTACCGCCGCACCGAGATGCCGCCCGACCAGCTCAACATCACCGCCTCGCGCCAGCTGGAGCCCCAGCGTTGGGGCCGCTGGCGCGCGAATGGCAAGAGCTATGAAATGCAGCCCCAGGACGACGACGGCCGCCCCGGCCCCTGGCAGCCCGAGAAGCACTACGCCGTACGCCCCTGGCCCAAGGACACGCGGCTGGAGGGCAGCTTCAGCCGCAGCGCCTTCTACGGCAGCCTCGTCACCGGCGGCACGTCGTCCACGCGCGGCATCCGCTTCACGCGCGACGGCCGCTTCGAGCGCAGCTACCAGTCGCTGTCCGGCTCCGGCACGCTGGCCGCCACGATGAACGGCGCCGTCATCTCCGGCTCATCGCACGGCGACGGCAAGGGCAGCAGCAGCACCGGCGGCGGCAGCGTAGGCACGGCCGGCGGCACGGTGGGCGCCTTCAGCAGCAGCAAAAAGGACGACGGCGCCAGCCGCCGGGGCCGCTACCAGCTCAGCGGCTTCGTTCTCCTGCTGGACTACGACGACGGCCACCAGGAGCGCCTGCTCAGCTTCCCCGTGCACGAGGGCAGCAGCGACACCATCTACGCGGGCAGTGGCAGCTACAGCCTCGACAAAAAATGAACCTGACCCCATTTTGAAAATGCCTCGACCACAAATCCTTCGCTTCGCTGCCGCCGTCCTCGCGTGCGCCGCCGGTGCCGCCACCGCTCAGGTCGCGCCCTCCACCAGCCTCGCAGAGCAGATGCGCGCCATGATCGGTAAGCCGACCGCTGCGGGCGTGGCCCCTGCACCGGCACCCGCCGCCGCTGCGCTCGTCATCGCCAACAGCCCGTCCCAGGTACGCCAGTCCGCCACCGAGCTGGCCCAGCGCTTCCCGGCGCCCAACCGCGCGGCCATGACCAAGGCGTTCGAGGAGTCATTCGTCTTCTGGCAAAAGCTGGAGACGCAACTGGGCCTCGCCCCCAACGACGTGGGCGCCGCCACCGCCGCGTTCATCGCCGGCAACTACGCCGCCTTCATGCAGCAGCAGGTGCCCGACGAAGACTTCAAGGCGCTGGTGGCGCAGATGCAAGGCCTGCTCGCCCGCAACCCCGGCGTCAGCCAGGCCAGCCCCGCGGCCAAGCGCAGCATGTACGAGCAGCTCGCCATGGTGGGCACCTTCATGGCCGTGTACCGTGAGCAGCTGCGCCAGAAGCCCAACCCCGGTGAAGAGGTCAACTTCCGCAACGCAGCCAAGGCCAACCTCGAAGCGGGCCTGGGCCTCGCGGTGGAGCGCATCCAGATCGGGCCGCAGGGCCTCGTGGTTCGCTAGACCCAGGTCTGCGCGACAGCATCGCGCACGGCAGCTACGGCCGGCGCGGCCATCGCCGCCGGGCTGCTGATCCAGCAGAACCACGTGGGCGCCGCCCAGCCGGGCCAGATGCGCGCCTGGCCGGCCTGTTCCATCAGCGCGGCCTGGTCGCGGCGCAGCATGCCGGCGCCCATGCCGGCGGCCACCATGCTGCGCACGGCCGTCTCGGTGTCGGCCGCGAGGCCCACCTCCAGCGTGGCGCCGGCCTGGGCGAACATGCGCTCCTGGTGGATGCGCAGGCCGCAGTCCGGCGGCGTGGTGATCCAGGGCAGGGCGGCCAGCGCGCTCAGGTCCGGCGGCAGGCCGCCGTTCAGCAGCATGCGCTGCGGCACCACGGGCACGATCTCCACGGCCTGCAGGCGGCGCAGCTCCAGGCCCTCGATCTCGGGCCGCTCGTCCAGCACGCAGGCGCAGTCCAGCTCGCCCTTGCGCACCGCCGCAATGGCGCGCAGCGACACCAGTTGCTGCAGCTGCAGCACCACGCCCGGGTGGCACTCCGCCAGGTGCACGAACACCTCGCCCAGCCGCAGCGCCACCGCGTCGCTCACCGAGCCCATGCGCACCTGCCCGCGCGCCTCGCCGCGGATCTGCGCGGCCGCCGCCTGCATGCCCGCGGCAGCGGCCAGCGTGCGCCGCGCTTCGTCCAGCAGCCGCTCGCCGGCAGCGGTAAGCGCCATGCCGCGCGCGCTGCGCTCGAACAGCTTCACGCCGAACTCGTCTTCCAGCGCCTTGAGCTGAGCACTGACGGCCGGCGGGCTGGTGAACACCCGCTCCGCCGCGCGCGTGAGGTTGCCCTCCGTGGCCACGGCGACAAAGGTCTTGAGCTGGTAAATCTCCATGGGCTGCATTCTGCAAAACAAGGCAGAACGCCGCTTATCGATTTTCCGAACGGGGCGGTCTGGCGAAACGAATGGACCCTTCACGGCCCAGAAACCAGACTGGAGGCATTCATTTTCAGTCTGGAGCCCCTCCATGACCGCCACCTCCAACTCCCGCGCCATCGCCGCCCTGCTGCTCGCCACCACCGCCTGGGGCAGCCTGTTCCTCATCGGCAAGCCCGTCGTCGCCCAGCTGGACCCCGTCTGGTTCACCCTCGTGCGCTACACCCTGGCCACCGCCGTGCTCGCCGTGCTGGTGCACTTTGCCGGCAGCCAGCCCTGGGCCAAGCTGCGCCGCCACGCGCTGCGCCACAGCCTCGTGGGCCTGGCCGGCTACGGCTTTTTCAGCATCGCCGTGTTCCACGGCCTGCGCCTGTCCCTGCCCTCGCACGGCTCCGTCATCATGGCCACCATGCCCTTCACCACCATGGCGCTGCGCTGGGCGCTGGACGGCCAACGCCCTCCCCTGCGCGCCATTGCCGGTGCCGCCCTCGCCCTGGCCGGCGTCGCCACCGTTGCCAACCTGCTGGGGCACGCTGGCGAAGTGAACGCTCGCACGCTGCTGGGCGACGCCATCACCCTCGCCGGCACGCTGGGCTGGGTGCTCTACACCCGCGCCATGGCCAAGGTGCCCGACCATTCCCCGCTGGAGTACGCCGCCCTCACCGCCATCGGCGCGCTGCCCGGGCTGCTGGTGGTGGCCCTGCTCGCCACCGCCATCGGCTGGGCCCCCGCCCCCTCGCCCGAGCTGCTGGTGGGCCTGGCGCCCAAGATGGTCTACATCGCCCTCGTGCCCACCGTTATCGGCGTGCTGGCCTTCAACGCCGGCGTCAAGAAGCTCGGCGCCCCCATGGGCACCCTCTTCCTGAACATGGTGCCCGTGTCCGTCATCGCCGTGCGCGCCGTGATGGGCGAGGCCCCGCACGCCAGCGAAATCCTCGGCGCCGCGCTGGTGGGCATGGGCCTGGCGCTGACGGTGTGGACGCCGAAGGTGGCTGCTCCGGTCGCAGTGCCTGCGGTGGGGTCGCGCTGCACGGCTTGAAAATGCAACCACAGAGGCACAGAGGAAATGCACCGAGGTCTTCTCTGTGCCTCTGTGCCTCCGTGGTTGCATTTCTGTGTTCTTGGCTACGAAGCCGTATCAGAGGTCCAGCCGCATGATCAACTGATTCAGCGGCTCCACCGCAAAGCCGCAGCGCTGCACCGCCTCGCCGCCCAGGTCGCCGCGCTGCAGGGCCGGCACGCTCACTTTGGCGCCCGGGTGCGCGGCCAGCAGGGCCTGCACCAGGGCTTGAGCGTCCTGCTGGGCAGGGCTGCGGTCGATCAGCGAACGCACGATCACGCCCGCCTCGCTGTCGCCGCTGAACACCAGCTGCGCGCTGCCGCGCCGCCACGCCGTCCACGGCACCGTCAGCACGCCCACCACGCCCGCGCTCACCTGCAAGGGCAGGTCGGGGACGGCGCCTTCAGCCTCGCGCAGCCAGGCCAGCGCCTCGGCCTGCGTGCAGGCCAGCCCGGGGTCAGGAACGAGATGGGGTGAAGGGGCCTCGCCCGCGTCCTGTTGGCTCCCTTGGCTGTCCTGGCTGTCCTGGCCCTCCAGGCCCACCCCGCGCTGCCAGCCATGCAACGCATGCCGCTCCACGAAGCCGTGCCGCCGGTACAGGTTCGCGGCCCGCTCGTTCTGCGCAAACACCTCCAGCTCCACCGCCTTGAGCCCCGCTGCCCGGCCGCGCGCCACAAAGTCTTGCAACAGCGCCACCGCCGCACCGCTGCCCCGAGCCTCCGGCACCGCCCCCATCGTGCCCAGCCGCCACCGCCCCAGCGTGGGCCGCGGTGCCACCAGCGCAAACGCCAGCACGTTGCCTTCAGCATTGACCGCCGCACGCCCCAGGGACAGGTCAATGCGCTGGCGCATCACAAAGCCCGGCCACTGGTCCAACGCCAGGTTGAACGGGCCGGCCAGGTAGTCGGAGAAGGCACGCACAAAGGCGGCGTGCAGCACCACGGCGGAGACGTGATCGGTAGGGACGAGGGAGAAGGCAGCCATGCCCGCATTTTGAGGTGCGGGCTGTGGTGATACACACAAGTCATGCCGCTAGCGGCGCATGCGGCAACCCCACGTTCAACGAGCAGCGCAGTGGCTTTTGAATTGCCTTGAAAAGGGCTGGCGCAGGTGCCTCACTGGCCTTCGACAGAAGGCAAGGGAGGCGTCTCTCTCCCTTTATCTATGTCACTCAACCTTTAACTTCTTTATCTTGGTCATTCAACCTTTATGGTGGTTCTACCTTTATGTCCTCAGGGGGTGTGAAGGACGTCCTCAGCGGGTGCAGGAGGGTGCGCGGGTGGCGCAAAGGGTTGCAGGAGGGGTGCAAAGGCGCGGCTTGGGGGCGATTTGATGGGGATTTGGATGCGAGCGGAGGTGCGTTCGCATGCGTGGGGCATATGCCTTGGCATTGCGTTGGCAATGCGTTGGCAATGCGAACGCATATGCCAACGCAGTACAGCGGGCGCGGCTACGGCTGTTGCTTAGCCCGGTGCCGTCTTCGCGACTCGCCCTTCGTATGCAGCCGCAATCAGTGGCTTGGCGCCGTCGAGGTCTGCGAGCGAACTCAGCGCGATTTCCAGATCACCGGTACCCCAGTGCCCAATAGCCGAGACGTCACGCGCGTTGGGCAAGCTGGCAACGGCTTGAGCGGGATCGATGTGCAGGTAGAGCAATAGGCGATTGCGCTGCAGTACCACTGTCGCAAAGTTCTTTAGGCGCTTGAAGGCGGTGTAGAGCCGCAGCTCCTTGCGCTGCACATCGTCACCTAGAGAAAGCATGTAGTCCTCTAGCGAAGACACAAGCTGCTGCAATGGCTCGGGAAGAGTCGCTGCTATCTCTGCGTAGGACTTGTCGGGGCCAGTGGGTCTCGCACCGGACGGCGCCAAGTCGTCTGCGGCTTTTATGGCCTTACCCGCCTTGCTATTGCCGGTCCGAGGTGCCGCTGTTGTCGCGTTGGCCAGCTCAAACAGCAAGAGCTCCTCTCCGAACCGGCGATATCGGATCAGCTCGATGTTCCGGTTGATCTGCTGGACCGCATGCCCGTCGTACTTAGTGAAGTCCGCAGCGATGCAGACCAGTCGAGGTGCGCTCCAATCGATGGCATCCGCCGCGGGCTTCCCGTACTTCTCAAGTACAAGCAGCTTGAACTCGGCTTGGTGATCCATCAACCAATCCAAGTAAAACAAGCCTTGGTTGATGACGTTCTCGCCCACCGAGCGTTTGTATTCCAGGATCACCGGGCAGTTGTTCTCATCGAGGCCCAGCGTGTCGATGCGCCCGGCGTGGGTCTTGCCGGTGGAGTACTCAGTAGCCAAGAAGCGGATGCTCAGCAGCGCGTCGAGGTTGGCCTCGATAAGGTTCTGCAGCGGCTTTTCCAGGTCGGAGGCATCGCCTTGCAGCTCCGTTGCTTGGCCGGCCTGAAGGCGGAAGAGTTTGATATCGCTCATTCCAGAAGCATTCTCTCCGCGTTGCCACAAAAAGTCTCAGCTTGTCACTTTTGGCGCGCCCTCACCCCGAAGGAGAAATTCACTCAGTAGCTTGGCTATCTTGATGTTGACCCTGAACATGGGCAGCGACTTACCCTCAATGCGTTCGAAGTAAGCCTTGGCCCGTTCCGCGTCAGCCGTTCCTCGTAGATCGTCAAATCGCCCATACTCATTCAGGTTGGCTTCGGTGACGTGGGCCTCCATCAGGGCGGCGAGCTTCACGGGATCAACGCCGAGCGTAGCGACAACGGCTTCAAAGTCTTTGTTCTTCGCCCGAGCCTTGTAGTCAATCAGGTAGTCACGGAAGGTTAGTTCGGGGTCGATCCGCACATCGCCGCGCTGAATGTCGTGCAGAAAGATCTCGGCGAACCTTTGGTCTTCCTGCGAAAGGGATGTGAACGACCGGTGCAGCTCGGCCAAGGTCGCCTCTTTCGCTGGTCCGTCGCCGCTCTGCAGAACCTTGATGTACTTCTCAAAGCGAGAGTTCATGTAGTCGGCGTCGATCTTGCCGGTGTCGATCTCTGTGATGTGGCTGTCAATCTCGAACGGAATGCTGTCGCCACCACTGCCACTGGTGCTACCAAGTTCCTTATAGCGCTGCAACAGCGCCAGGTACTGAAGGTGACTGATTGCCAGCTCGATCACCTGCTTGGGCCCGTCATCAAACTCATAGACCGTTTTGGCCCATGTGAAGCCCTGAATCTTCGCGGCCTCCAAGATGGCGCTGAACTGGTTGAATTGCTTGGCGAAGGCTGCGCGCGCTTCCAGGTCGTCCGGCAGCTTCATAAAGTCAGCAATGCCGGCCGCGTTGAAGATTGCGCTGATCTCGGCAAAGCAGGCGTTCATCCGCTCCAGGTTCCGAGGCAACTGGTCGGCAAAAAGGCCGATCGGCTTGTCGCCGGAGTAGAGCTTCACCGCCGCAGCCACGTTCCGCTTCATCGTGTGCGGCCTGCGGTAATAGCGGATGGTGCCAAACGGCTTGTCCGGGCCGAACAAGCGGTTCGTGCGTGAGAAGGCCTGGATGATGTTCTCGTACTCCAGCAGCTTGTCGACGTACAGCGTGTTGACCCACTTCGAGTCAAAGCCTGTCAGCATCTGATTCACCACGATCAACAGATCCAGCCGCTTGTCCGGCTCGGCCTCAAGGCGGATGTAGGGCGCCTTGTGTGCAAGCCGCGCGGCCAGGTCCCTCTTGAAGCTCGCGTGCGTTCCCAGGTCGAACTTCTGCCCGTAGGTTGCGTTGTAGTCCTTGATGATCTCCTCGAGCCCGGCCGCCTTGAAGGCTGGGTCGCCGCCGTCGTCTTCGTCGCTGATGTGCGGATCGAAGAGCGCCGTGATCTTCAGCGTTGGGCACCGCGCCTTCATCAAGCGGTAGTACTTGATCGCTTCCGTGATGCTGCTGGTGGCCAAAATGGCGTGGAACTTCCCACCCTGGCTCAGCACCTCCCAGTTCTCGGCGATGTTCTTCAGCACCGCGTTGCGGTGCTCGTCGCGTTCGTACTGGCTGTTTGGCAGGTGATCTTCAATGCCTGGCTGGTAGACGCCAGCGGCATCTCGCTGCCCGGCCATCGGCACGTCGTTCATGTAGCGGCTGAAGACCTTCTTCTTGGCCGCATCAGCCAACGCCTCGGCCACTGTCGCGGCCTTAGCCTTCTGCAAAGCCACCGCTCGCCGCAGATCACGGTCGCTGTAGGTCGGGACTTGGTAGGGGTCGAAGCCCAGCACGTTCTTGTCGCGGATGCCGTCGGCAATGCTGTAGCGGTGTAGTTCGTCCCCAAAGACATCCGTCGTGGTGTTGTCCTTGCGAACGTTCTCCTTGTGGATGGGCGTGCCGCTGAAGCCGAAGAACACCGCGCCTAAGAAGCTCGCCTTGATGTCGGCCAGCATGTCGCCGAAGGTGGAGCGATGGCACTCGTCCACGATGAACACGATGCGCTTGCCGCGCATGGTCTCCAGGTCATGCGCCTTCAAGCCATCGGCGTCATCCGTGATTCGGCTCATCTTCTGGATGGACGTGACGATCAGAGTGTCCGCGGGCGCGGTGCTCTTCAGCGTCTTGACCAGCACACCGGTGTTCTCGGTGGCCTGCACCTGGTTGCTGTCACCAGCAAAGTCCCGGTAGGCCTTCAGCGTCTGAGTGCCCAGTTCAACACGGTCCAGCAAGAACACCACCTTGTCAGCATCTTTGGAGTTGGCGATGAGCTGGGCCGACTTGAAGCTCGTCATGGTCTTGCCCGAGCCCGTGGTGTGCCAGATGTAGCCGCCCAGAAGGTTCGGGTTCTTCCAGTCGGTCTTGGCCACCTTGTCCGAAATGGCGTGCGCGGCGTAGTACTGGTAGCTGCGCATCACCTTCAGCACCCCATCAGCCTCGTCGGCTACGGTGTAGAAGCCGATCAACTGGTGTGCCATCGGAATGGACAGCAGGCTGGAGGTGAAGCCTTTCCAATCGTTGATGGGCTCGTTGTTGAAGTCGGCCCAGTGGAAGGCGTAGTCCTTGTTGAACTTGCCGTCCGGCCCAGGGTTGGCGAAGTACAGCGCCTCCCCAGGCTCCATCGCCACAAAGATCTGAATCAGCGAGAACAGCCCGGTGAACATGCCCTCGCGTGCGTACTTCTGGATCTGGTTGTAGGCCTGGCTGACCGGCACACCGCTCTTCTTCAACTCGATGTGGATCACCGGCATGCCATTGATGAGCAGCAGCAGGTCACCCCGCCGGTCACGCTGTAGCTCTGAGGCGCGGGCGTAGCGCGGCTGCTGCGCGATCTGATAGCGACTTTGCCCGGCTGCGATCTCGTGCCGGTCATAGACCTTCAGGCTCACCTCTTTGCCGAAGTGCAGGGTGTCCGCTGGGTTATCGCGTGTGATGGCCACCGTCTTGCCGTTGATGAAGCCGTTCAGCTTCAGCGGCGTGCGCAGGGCGACGATCTGCTCCATGACCTGCTGCATTTCGCTGTCCGTCAGAGGCACCTCGTTCAGCCGGTCTTTTCCGCGGTTGTTCTCGAAGAGGATCTGCTTCCAGTTGGCCAGCAGGTTCGCCTCGCTGGGGCGCTTGATGACCTCCATCTCGCCCCAGCCACGCTGGCGCAGCTCGTTGATGACAGCCGCTTCAAACTCGAACTCTTTGGCAAAGGTGGTCATGGGCGGTGCTCTCAGGCAAACATCTCTTCTAGGAAAGCTGATTTGATTTGTCGGAGTTTCTTGATTTGAATTGCGTGCTTCTCGATTAACGCATCGAGGCAATAAAAGTAGGCTCCCACTTTCCGTTGTTCGTCAATTATGGGAACTTTAATGGGGGTGCGCTTTGCCTGTTCGATGGTGTAATGCCCAATGGTGCCGATGTGAGAAATGCTCTCCAAATATTTGGAGAATACTCCTGAGCAGAAGTATGAATACAAATACTTACCATCGATGCACTCCGGCACTTTGAGCCAAAGCAAGTCCGCGTCCTTGAAATATAGTGGCTCATCAGACGTGACCAGGTACGGAACTCCAATTGAGCCGCCGCCAGTTATGAGAATATCCCCGCACTCAATTCGTCCCACCTTCTTGGATAGCTCTTGGAAGAGCTCTAGTGAAATGTACGCCTTCGCGTTTTGCTCTCCGTTATATCGAGCTACGACGTCGCTTGTGCGAAAGAAGGGTACGCCTGAGTTTGTCCATTCGTGCTTGTGAACGCGGGCAGCAGATGTAACGGGCATGAGCTTGCCGAGGTTCTTATTCTCCCAATTTCGAGAAAATCCCTTAAATCGAACTTCAGGGACAGCCGCTCCCGCCTTAGGAAACATCTTCTGAAGCATCGCCACTTTCAGTGCCAGCAGCTTTTCATGCTTGCGCTGATGCAGGGCAATCAGCTGATCTAGTTTTCGGAACAATTGACTGATACGACTCTGCTCCGGAACATCGGGGAGCATCACACACCGCTTCTTCCAATCGTCAACATCGAAGAACAGCTTTTCGATGTCCACGCCATATGAGCTGAGGAAAAACTTCCTGCGCATCGCCGGCAAGCTCGCCACGATGGTGAGGAACTCTGTGAGTAGCCTCTCGCTGTCAACCGCAGTAAGATACTCATTCGACACGATGGCGCCATCCAACGCGGGCGGCACAATGCCAGTAGCCCCGTGGACCACTTGACGCTTGGAAATGACGAAGTCGCCCGCCCTGAGCTGGGCGTAGTTCTTCACCAGGATGTCGCGCCCAAGCAGGTGGCCGCGAGAAACGACGCCTTCATTACGCCGCTTGACCGTGATGAGCTCGTAGCGCTGATCGTCGTCCAGCACGATAGGGCGACGCTTCTCGGCAAGGACGTCGCCAATCTTTTCGTCCGCCCACGGTTTGGTGTTCACCTTGAACTGTATGCGCGGCACCTTTCCTGTGGTCTGGTCCGCCATGTCAGTTCCCCGCCAACAAGGTCTTCAGCTCCTCAAGGCCCTTGAGGTCGAACTCGCCGCCATCCAGCTCTCCTAGCATGCCTACGAGGGCATCTTCTGATTGCTTGATGTCGCGCGCGTTGTCGGCATAGGTGATCCGGTACTTCTCTACCAAGGCTTCCAGCTTGCCGATCAGGCTATCCATTACCAAGCCAGGCAAGCGGTGGAGCTCATTCACCATCGGTGCAATCCATTTGCTGGTCAGCAATTCGTGCACTTGTCCATCATTTAGAGATTCAATGGTTGATTTGGTCTTCCGATGCAGTGCCGCTGCACGTTCTCTCTGCAGATCTTTGAGTTCCTTCTCTTCATCGAGCAGCGCAATCGCTTTAATCAATTTGGCGGTAAACGTGTCGTCAGAAAAATCAAACACGCTTTGAAGTTCGACGATACGCGCTTCAATTTTGGGTTTTCCGAAGGTGCCGTCCTTGTTCGCGGGGATCTGAGCCCAGTTAACCTCTTGATGCTTGGCGATAAATGCCAACTTATCTTGTTTGGAGGCGCTCGTGGCAACTAGATCAAGATATGCCTGCAAGGTCTGAATCTCATCTGTGACCACCTCGCTTAACTGATCCTTGAGTTCATTCTTGACCTCGGCGATAGAGAACTTGTCGTTGGAGCCGTTAAGTACCGAGTATTCCCCATCAGCCTCCGACAAGCTCTCAATGATTTCTCCCAGAGTTGCGCTGATTTCATCCAGCCTCAACCCGGACTGACGTAGTGTGTCCAACTCTGCCGAGAAGTGGGTCTTTTGAACCAGCTCAAAAGGCAGGATGCGACCTTTCCAGCCCTCCTGCACCTCCACCTCCTTGCCGTCTTTCTTCTTGACAACAATGTTCGGATCGACCACCCGCGTGGCACCAAAGCCCTCGGTCTGAAGAATTTCCAGATCCACAGCGATAGGCTGCCAGTGGTCATCGAGGACCTGATAGGCCTGGTACTTGTCGATGAGCGGTACCGTGCCCACCTTGGCCAATCGAGCAAACAGCTCGTCGCAGATCAGCGCCTCTTGGCGGGGGACCTGCAATGTGAGCATCTTGCCGATTAGCTCGCTGTGCAGCCATGGCTTGAAGCCGTCAAACGCACGGGCGAACGCCTGGTTGAACTGCTCCACCTCCGGATGCTGCCGCGCGGCCTTAGCAAGGTCATCCGCTTTCGGATGGGCGTAAGGCGTGCCGTCCAATGTGAACAGGGCGGTGCGCAGGTTGGGGAAGGCCTTCCAGAAGTCGGCCAGCGCATCCAGTTCGCTCAGCGGGATGCCGCCGAACATCGAGGCATACAGGTCCCAGCTCTCGGGCGGCTCGGACGAGTCCACGTACCGCGGAATGTTGAGGTTGTAATCGTTGGCCTCGCCCTGCAACTCGGTCTTGGGCACCAGGCGGCTGAAGCCGGGCACGGTGGCGCGGGCGATCACCACATCGGTGATCTTCTTGATGTCGCAAGCGCGGAGCTTGTTGTTCTTACCCTCTTTGGCGAAACCCTTCGAGGCGTCCACGAGCAGAACATCGCTGCGTTCGCGCTTTTGCCTGAGCACGAGGATGACGGTCGGGATGCCGGTACCGAAGAAGATGTTGGACGGCAAGCCGATGACGGTTTCGAGGTGGTCGTTTTCGATCAACTGCTTGCGGATGACGCCTTCTTCACCGCCACGGAACAGTACGCCGTGGGGCAGGACGATGGCCATGATGCCGTTGGGCTTCAGGTGGTACAGGTCGTGCAGCAGGAAGGCGTAGTCGGCTTTGGACTTGGGGGCCACGCCGAATCGGGCGTAGCGCGGATCAGCGTCCTTGTGCTGCGGGTCCCACTTCTGTGAGTAGGGCGGGTTCGACACCACTGCATCCAGGTACAGCGGGTTGTAGCTGTTGACCGGGTCTTGCTCGTCGAAGTACGGCCAGTCGTCTTCCAGCGTGTCGGCGTTGCGGGTGACGATATCGTCTGGCCGGATGCCGCGCATGACTAGGTTCATGCGCGTGAGGTTGTAGGTGTTCTCCTTCAGCTCTTGGGCGTAGTACTTGATGCCGCCCTGGTTGCCCATGTGCTTAGCGATGGCCTGGCCGATGTTGAGCAGCAGCGAGCCCGAGCCGCTGGTGGAGTCGTAGATCTGGATGGTCTTGCGGTCCTTCAGGTGGTGCGCGATTACCTCAGACATCAGCACGGACACCTCGTGCGGGGTGTAGAACTCGCCCGCCTTCTTGCCTGCGTTGGCGGCGAACATGCCAATGAGGTACTCGTAGATGAAGCCGAGCACGTCGTAGCCCTGCTTGCCATCCATGGGGATGTCTTTGATCAGCTGCAGGAGCTCGCTGATCGCTTTGGTCTGCTTCGCCGCGGTGTCGCCCAGCTTGCTCAGGCCGGTTTCGAGCGTCTTGAAGATGCCCTCGAACAGGCGCTTGTGGTTCGGATGGATCAAGCGGCTGAAGGCCGAGAGGGCTTCGCGCACGTTAGCGACATCGAAGTCGCTAGCTTGGTCCAGCCAGGTCGAGAACATGTGCTTGTGGGCGATGAAGTAGCCCAGGTTCGACTTGAAGTGGTCAACGGTCTCGCCATCCTCCTCAGACAGCGCGAGGAAGTCTTCATCAGAGAAGCCCTCGTCGGATGCGAAGCTGACTAGCTTGTCGGAGAGGTACTTGTAGAAGATGAAGCCAAGGATGTAGTCCTTGTATTCGTTGGCCTCGATCTTCGAACGCATCTGGTTGGCGGATTCCCAGATCTTGGATGCAAGTTGCTGCTTATTCACGGCGGTCGTCTCTAATTATTTAATCAAGCGGAATAGGGTGAGCGAACAACCCATGAAGTCTGATACGAGGCGGCTTCTAGACTCAAACCGTGCAAGACTAAAACAAATGGCCCGGAAAACCGGGCCATTGCACTAGTTGCGATACGAGTCTGTTGCAGGCTTCGCTGGCATTTCACTCGTCAGTACACGCCTCAGACGTCGATGTTGCCCGCGCGCAGCGCATTCGACTCAATGAACTCCCTGCGCGGCTCCACCTCGTCGCCCATGAGCATGGTGAAGACCTTGTCGGCCTCGATGGCGTCGTCGATCTGCACGCGCAGCAGGCGGCGGACTTGGGGGTCCATCGTCGTTTCCCAGAGCTGCTCGGGGTTCATTTCGCCCAGGCCCTTGTAGCGCTGGCGGCCGACGGCGCCTTCGGCTTGGGCCATGAGCCAGGCCATGGCGGCGCGGAAGTCTTCGACCTTGGATTCCTTGGCTTTTTCGCCCTCGCCCTTGCGGACGATGGCGCCGGGCTTGATGAGGCCCTGGAAGCTGAGGCCCGCGTCGGCGAGGACTTCGTAGTCGGCGCCGTGCACAAAGTCGGCGTGGATGACGCTGGCGCGCACGTTGCCGTGGTGCATGCGGGCGATCTTGAGGAAGAACTTGTCGGTGCGGGGGTCGGTCTCGACGGTCACGAGGGCGTCGTGCAGCAGGCCCTTGAGGCTGGCGGCGCTGGCTTCGGCGTCTTCGCGGGTGTCGAGCTTGAGGGCCAGGCCGTTGGCGAGCACGTGCAGGGCTTCGATGTCCATCCAGTTGGACAGGCGCTCGATGACGGCGTTGGCGGCGACGTATTTGCGGGCCAGGGTGTCCAGCGTGTCGCCCTTGAGGGTGTCGCCGGTGCCGGTATCAAGGCTGGCCTCTTGCAGGGCGACCTTGAGCAGGAAGGCGTCCAGCTCGGGGGCGTCCTTGAGGTATTGCTCGTGCTTGCCGACCTTGACCTTGTAGAGCGGCGGCTGGGCGATGTAGATGTGGCCGCGCTCGCAGAGCTCGGGCATCTGGCGGTAGAAGAAGGTGAGCAGCAGGGTGCGGATGTGGGCGCCGTCGACGTCCGCGTCGGTCATGATGATGATGCGGTGGTAGCGGAGCTTGTCGGGGTTGAAGTCGTCGCCCCCCGCGCCGCGGCCGATGCCGGTGCCTAGCGCCGTGATGAGCGTCAGGATTTCATTGCTGGTGAGCAGCTTTTCGTAGCGGGCTTTCTCGACGTTCAGGATCTTGCCGCGCAGGGGCAGGATGGCCTGGAACTTGCGATCGCGGCCTTGCTTGGCGGAGCCACCGGCGGAGTCGCCCTCGACGATGTAGATCTCGCAGAGCGCCGGGTCCTTCTCTTGGCAGTCGGCGAGCTTGCCGGGCAGGCCGAGACCGTCCAACACGCCTTTGCGGCGGGTCATTTCGCGGGCCTTGCGGGCGGCTTCGCGGGCGCGGGCGGCGTCGAGGATCTTGCCGCAGATGATCTTGGCGTCGTTGGGGTTCTCGAGCAGGTAGTCGTTGAGCAGGCGGCCGACGATGTCTTCCACCGGGGCGCGCACTTCGCTGGAGACGAGCTTGTCTTTGGTTTGCGAGCTGAACTTGGGCTCGGGCACCTTGACGCTGACGACGCAGGCGAGGCCTTCGCGCATGTCGTCACCGGCGACTTCGACCTTGGCTTTCTTGGCGAGTTCGTTGTCGTCGATGTATTTGTTGATGACGCGGGTCATCGCGGCGCGCAAACCCGTCAGGTGGGTGCCGCCGTCGCGCTGGGGGATGTTGTTGGTGAAGCAGAGGACGTTTTCGTTGAAGCCGTCGTTCCACTGCATGGCGACTTCGACGCCGATGTTGGTGCCCTGGTCGCTCATCTTGTCGCCGATGGCGTGGAAGATGTTGGGGTGCAGGGTGGTCTTGCCCTTGTTGATGAACTCGACGAAGCCCTTGACGCCGCCGGCGTAGGCGAAGTTGTCTTCCTTGTTGTTGCGCTCGTCGACGAGGCGGATCTTGACGCCGTTGTTCAGGAACGAGAGCTCGCGCAGGCGCTTGGCGAGGATGTCGTAGTGGAAGTCGTTGTTCTGCTGGAAGATCTCGGTGTCGGGCAGGAAGTGGACTTCGGTGCCGCGCTTGTCGGTGTCGCCGATGATCTTCATGGGGCGGGTTTCGAAGCCGTTGACCATGACGCTTTCACCGTCTTGCGGCACGCCCTTGGCGAACTCGATGAAGTGGACCTTGCCGTTCTGGCGCACGGTGAGGCGCAGGAACTTGGACAGGCCGTTCACGCAGCTCACACCCACGCCGTGCAGGCCGCCGGAGACCTTGTAGCTGTTCTGGTTGAACTTGCCGCCGGCGTGCAGCTCGGTCAGCGCGATCTCGGCGGCGGAGCGCTTGGGCTCGTGCTTGTCGTCCATCTTGACGCCGGTGGGGATGCCGCGGCCGTTGTCGATGACGGAGATGGAGTTGTCGGTGTGGATGGTGACGACGATGTCGTCGCAGTGGCCGGCGAGGGCTTCGTCGATGGAGTTGTCCACCACTTCGAAGACGAGGTGGTGCAGGCCAGTGCCGTCGGAGGTGTCGCCGATGTACATGCCGGGGCGCTTGCGCACGGCTTCCAGGCCTTCGAGGATCTGGATGGAGTCGGCGTTGTAGACCGCGCCCGAACTGGCCTCGGCCGCTGCGGCGGCTTGCTGGTTGGCGTTCAGGCCGTCGGGGTGCTCGGCGCTGCTGGGGACATCACTCATCGGGAACTCTCTCTCACTCGCGGGCGGTCAAATCACCGCCCTTTAAAAGCACTGAAGCGGGCCGAAGCCCGCTGTGTCCAAGTCAGGGTGTGACTCAGATTCGCATCGGCATCACGACGTACTTGAAGCCGGTGGTGTCGGGGATGGTCAGCAGCGCGCTGGAGGCGCTGTCGTTGAGGTCGATGGAGACCATGTCCTGGCTCATGTTGGCCAGGGCGTCCATCAGGTAGGTGACGTTGAAGCCGGTCTCGATCTTGTCGCCGCCGTAGTCGATCTCGATCTCTTCCTTGGCCTCTTCCTGCTCGGCGTTGCTGGACGCGATGGAGAGCAGGCCGGGTTCGAAGGTCAGGCGCACGGCCTTGAACTTCTCGCTGGTGAGGATGGCGGCGCGCTGCAGGCTGCTCAGCAGCGGGGCGCGGCCCAGCGTCAGGCGGAACTTGTGGTTCTTGGGGATGACGCGGTTGTAGTCGGGGAACTTGCCCTCGACGAGCTTGGTGACGAACTCCATACCGCTGAAGCTGAACTTGGCCTGGTTGCCGGCAAAGCGCATCTCGATGGCGGCTTCGTCGTCCTTGCCGTCCTTGAGCAGGCGCTGCAGCTCCAGCACGGTCTTGCGGGGGAGGATGACTTCCTGCTTGGGGATGTCGGTGTCCAGCTCGGCCTGGGCCAGGGCCAGGCGGTGGCCGTCGGTTGCCACCAGCGTCAGGTTCTTGCCCTCGGCGACGAACAGGATGCCGTTGAGGTAGTAGCGGATGTCGTGCACCGCCATGGCGAAGTGCACCTGGTTGATGAGGCCCTTGAGGGCTTTTTGCGGCACGCTGAAGGCGGGGCCGAAGTCGGCGGCTTCCTGCACGAGGGGGAAGTCGTCGGCCGGCAGGGTCTGCAGCGTGAAGCGGCTCTTGCCGCCCTGCAGGGTCATCTTGTTCTGGTTGCTGGTGAGGCTGACGACCTGGTCGCTGGGCATGGAGCGCAGGATGTCGATGAGCTTGCGGGCACCGATGGTGGTTTGCAGGTTGCCGGCGTCGCCGTCGAGGGTGACGGTGGTGCGCACCTGGATCTCGAGGTCGCTGGTCGTGAGCTCCACCTGGTTGCCGGTCTTGCGGATCAGCACGTTGGCCAGGATCGGCAGCGTATGGCGCCGCTCGACGATGCCCGACACCGCCTGCAGCGCGGCGAGCACCTGATCCTGGGGAGCTTTCAAAACGATCATGGAGGCCTCTTGGGGGGATCTGAGGTAGAGATTTCGAGTCCGCGCACACCCAAAAACGCGCGCGCGCGTGAAGCTGCGATTGTCGCCCGGATTAGGTGCGCGACCGGCCGGCAGGGTTGTTCTGAAGGCTACGGGTCAACCCGGAGATTGACCCGTTGAGGCGTTAGCCCTTGAGAGTCTGTTCCAGGACGTGCAGCTGCTGATTCAGCTCGGTGTTCTTCTGCCGCTCGCCGCCGATCTTGCGCACCGCGTGCAGCACGGTGGTGTGGTCGCGGCCGCCGAAGAGTTCGCCGATCTCGGGCAGGCTCTTCTGGGTGAGCTCCTTGGCCAGGTACATCGCAATCTGGCGCGGCCGGGCGATGCTGGCGGGGCGCTTCTTGGAGTACATGTCGGCGACCTTGATCTTGTAGAAGTCGGCGACGGTCTTCTGGATGTTCTCCACACCGATCTGGCGGTTCTGGATGGAGAGCAGGTCCTTGAGCGCCTCGCGGGCCAGCGTGATGCTGATTTCCTTGTGCGAGAACTTGGCGTAGGCGAGCACCTTGCGCAGCGCGCCTTCGAGCTCGCGCACGTTGGCGCGCACGTTCTTGGCGACGAAGAAGGCGACGTCCTCGGGCATGGGGGTGCCTTCGGCCTCGGCCTTCTTGATGAGGATGGCGACGCGCATCTCCAGCTCGGGCGGCTCGATGGCGACGGTGAGGCCGGCGTCGAAGCGGCTGGTGAGGCGCTCGTCGATGTCCACCAGCCCCTTGGGGTAGGTGTCCGACGTCATGATGATGTGGGCCTTCTTGGCCAGCAGCGCCTCGAAGGCGTTGAAGAACTCTTCCTGCGTGCGGTCCTTGCCGGCGAAGAACTGCACGTCGTCGATGAGCAGCAGGTCCAGCGAGTGGTACTTGGCCTTGAGCTCGTCGAAGGTCTTGCGCTGGTAGTTCTTGACGACGTCGCTGATGAACTGCTCGGCGTGCAGGTAGAGCACGCGGGCGTCAGGCCGGTCCTTGAGCAGCGCGTTGCCGACGGCGTGGATCAAATGCGTCTTGCCCAGGCCCACGCCGCCGTAGATGAACAGCGGGTTGTAGGTGACGCCGGGGGCGCCGGCCACGTGCAGGGCGGCGGTGCGGGCCATCTGGTTGGCACGGCCGGGCACCAGGGTGTCGAAGGTGAGCGCCTGGTTGATGCGGTGCTTGGCGGCGGCCGGGGCCTGCGACGGCAGCATGATGGTGGAGGCGGGCGCAGCGGTGACGGGCCGCAGCGAAGCGCTGGGCGCGGCGTTGGACGCACCATTGGCGTCGGGCGGCAGCACGGAGAGTTGTTGGGGCGCTGCCGATGCAGCACCACCCGGCACGGCGATGGGGGCCGAAGTCGCGGCAGAGGTGGCCGAGAAGGGCTCGCGGGCGGCCAGGGCCAGCTCCAGACGTGTGGGGCGGCCGGCCAGCTCGGTGAGGATGGCTTCGATGCGGGCGGCGTACTGGCGGCGGATCCAGTCGCGCTTGAAATGGTTGGGCACCTTCAGCGTCGCCACCAGCGCGCTGGCGGCGTCGTTGCCCGTGCCTTCGACGGTGGCCGGGGGCAGGGGGCGGATCCAGGTGTTGAATTGCTGCTCGGGCAGCTCGGTGGCCAGGCGTTCGCACCCACGCCGCCAGAGCTCAGAGGCCCAATCTGCCGATTCCATGCCCGTTGCCAATGCCCGCAATCCGTCCACCCTATGTTCTTCTTCGCTCATGTGGAAAACTTGTTCTCGAGCGGCCGAATTGTACGGACCGGACGCCCCGAAAAGACGGGTTATCCACAGAATTTCGTAGGGGGTCAATCCCTGGCAAACCCGGCTTGATGTGGCGCACTTATTGACCGGGCAGCCCGCGTCTGGTGTAATGCCGGGTTTTCGCGCATTCTCTTTGGAGTGCGTCACCTGTCTTCGCCCGGCACCAACCGCTGTGCCGAGGTTTTGCGAACAACCCTCTAAAGAGGTTTCCCCATGAAGCGTACCTACCAAGCCTCCAAGACCCGTCGCGCCCGTACCCACGGCTTCCTCGTGCGTATGAAGACCCGTGGCGGCCGTGCCGTCATCGCTGCGCGCCGCGCCAAGGGCCGCAAGCGTCTGGCCGTCTAAGCTCCGGCGCCAGCCAGAGTGATGCCGGTGGCGCGCCGAGCGCGCCGCCAGCCGCCGGGCTCCCGATCATGATCGGCCGCATCCAACGCCCGGTGGATTTCGAGCGGGTTCTCGCCCGCCGCAGCCGTGCGAGCAGCGCGCATTTCGCGTTGCACCACCTTGCCGCCAACCTCGCGCCCAGCGCCTGGGTGGCTGCAAAGTTACGCACAGCCCAGCCTGAGTTATCAACAGGCGACGCACCAGTTACCCACAGTGATGTGGAATCCTCCCCGCCCGCGACACCCGCTGTTTCAGTGGAAGGTTGCTGGGTGGGCTTGGTCATTCCCAAGCGGCACGCGCGCCGTTCGGTGACGCGCCAGCTCTTGAAGCGCCAGATCCGCGCCGCATTTGCGGAACGGCCCGGCATGCCGCCGGGGTTGTGGGTCGTCCGCTTGCGCTCGCCTTTTGACCGCCAGAAGTTCCCCAGCGCCGCGTCCGACGCGTTGCGCCAGGCTGCGCGTGCGGAACTGGCGCAGTTGCTGGATAAAGCAATGACGCCCAAAGCAGGGACTCCGGCATGAAGCCCAGCCTGGCCGCCCGAGCGCTGATGGCCGTCGTGCGCGGCTATCGGCTGATGCTGAGCCCGTGGCTGGGCAACGCCTGCCGCTTTGAGCCGACCTGCTCGCGCTATTCGCTGGCCGCGCTGGAAAAACACGGCGCGCTGGCGGGCAGCTACCTGACGGTGCACCGCATCCTGCGCTGCCAGCCGTTCTGCCAGGGTGGGCACGACCCGGTGCCTGACAATGCGCCGCGGCTTTTCTCGCGCCTCCTGTCTTCCTCCTCTTCCCCGTCCGTCGCGCGCTGCGCGGCGTCTTCCTCGTCCGAGACTCTCCATGACTGATATTCGCCGCACCGTGCTGTGGGTGGTGTTCACCATGTCCCTCGTCCTGCTCTGGGACGGCTGGCAAAAGCACAACGGGCATCCCTCGATGTTCAGCCCCTCGGCGCCGAAGGCGGTGTCGACGGCGGCCCCGGGCAGCCCCGCTTCCGGTGGTGTGCCTTCGGCGACCGGCACCGGTGCGGCTCAGGTTGCCGCCACGGCCGCTTCGGCAACTGCCCCGTCCGAGAAGATCACCATCCGCACCGACGTGCTGGCCGTGACGGTGGACACGCTGGGCGGCGACATCGTTCGCGCCGAGCTGCCCAAGTACCTGACGTCGCCGGACCCGTCGGTGACGGACCAGCTGCTGCAGATGGTGCATCTGCAGAAGAAGCCCGAGTTCACGCCCGAGCCGGTGGTGCTGTTCAACGAGGCCCAGCACTACCGTGCCCAGACGGGCCTGGTGAGCGCGCAAGGCCCGCTGCCCGCGCACACCACGCCGATGACGGCCGTTGCCGGCGACCGTGAGCTCAAGGATGGCCAGGACCAGGTGCAGCTGAAGCTGGAGTCCGCCGAGGTGGGCGGCGTGAAGCTGATCAAGACCTACACGTTCAAGCGCGGCGCCTACACGGTGGGCGTGACGCATGAGGTGGTCAACCACGGCGCGGCTCCGGTCACGCCGCAGGTGTACCTGCAACTGGTGCGCGACGGCAGCACGGTGCAGGGTGGCGCGGCGTTCACGCCCAGCTTCACGGGCCCGGCGGTCTACAACGACAAGGCCAAGTTCCAGACCATCAAGTTCGAGGACATCGACAAGAACAAGGTCGACATCGAGAAGCAGGCCAATGACGGCTGGGTTTCGATGATCCAGCATTACTTCGCCAGCGCGTGGCTGGTGACGGAGCCGGGCAACCGCGAGTTCTTCGTGCGCAAGCTGCCCGGCCAGGTCGGCGTGCATGGCGACAGCTATGCCACCGGCATGGTGTTCACGCTGCCCGCCGTGGCGCCGGACACCAGCGCCACGCAGCAGGCCCAGCTCTTCGTGGGCCCGCAGGAAGAAACCAAGCTCGCCGCGCTGGCCCCGGGCCTGGAGCGCGTGAAGGACTACGGCAAGCTGACCATCCTGGCCGAGCCGCTGTTCTGGCTGCTGAACAAGCTGCACGGCTTCATCGGCAACTGGGGCTGGACGATTGTGGGCCTGGTGGTGCTGCTGAAGATTGCGCTGTACTGGCTGAACGCCAGCGCCTACAAGTCCATGGCCCGCATGAAGGCCGTGGCGCCCCGCGTCAACGAGATGAAGGAGCGCCTGAAGGACAAGCCGCAGGAAATGCAGCAGGAGATGATGAAGATCTACCGCGAGGAGAAGGTCAACCCCATCGGCGGCTGCCTGCCCATCTTCCTGCAGATGCCCATCTTCATGGCGCTGTACTGGGTGCTGCTGTCCACCGTGGAAATGCGCCAGGCGCCGTGGATCTGGTGGATCACCGACCTGTCGGTGCGCGACCCGTACTTCATCCTGCCGCTGCTGATGATGGCGTCCAGCCTGTTCCAGGTGTGGCTGAACCCGCCCGCCGCCGACCCCATGCAGCAACGCATGATGTGGTTCATGCCGGTGGCCTTCGGCATCATGTTCTTCGTGTTCCCGGCGGGCCTGGTGCTGTACTGGCTGACGAACAACATCTTGTCCATCGCCCAGCAGTGGCTCATCAACAAACGGATGGGCGTGAACTGATTCACACCCCCCGAATGAGCCCCCGCAGCCGGGGGCTTTTTTATGCCCGCGGTTAGGAGTTCAATGGCTTCGCGGGGCAGAGAACACCGGCCCGGACGGGGCTCACGAGAGCGCCCGAACCGAGCCTCCCCCGCGCCAATGCCTGAGAACAGCCGCTTCGCGCGGCTGTTTCCTTTTGCGCCGCGACAATTGCATCCATGTTGTCCCGCCACGCCGACCCCATCGCCGCCATCGCCACCGCCCCAGGGCGAGGTGCTGTGGGCATCGTGCGCGTGTCGTCGCCGCAAGACCTGGCCCCGCTGATCGCAGCCGTCTGCGGGCGCGCCTTGAAGCCGCGCGAAGCGGCCTATCTGCCGTTCCGCGATGCGGCCGGCCAAGCCATCGACCAAGGCCTGGCGCTGCACTTCCCGGCGCCGCATTCGTACACCGGCGAGCACGTGCTGGAGCTGCAGGCGCACGGCGGCGCCGTCGTCATGCAGTTGCTGCTGGCGCGCGTCATCGAAGCCGGCGCGAGTGTTCGCCTGGCCGAGCCGGGCGAGTTCACGCAACGCGCCTTCCTGAACGGCAAGCTGGACCTGGCCCAGGCCGAGGCCGTGGCCGACCTGATCGACGCGAGCACCGAGGCGGCGGCGCGCAGCGCGAGCCGGGCGCTGGGCGGCGCGCTGTCGCACGAGGTGGGCGTGCTGCGCGACCAGCTCATCCAGCTGCGCATGCTGGTGGAGGCGACGCTGGACTTCCCCGAGGAGGAGATCGACTTCCTGGAGAAAGCCGATGCCTTTGGGCGACTGGACCGGCTGACGGCCCAACTGGGCGCAGTGCAGGCCCGCACCCGCCAGGGCGCGCTGCTGCGCGACGGGTTGAAGGTGGTGCTGGCCGGCCAGCCCAATGTGGGCAAGAGCTCGCTGCTGAACGCGTTGGCCGGCGCCGAGCTGGCCATCGTGACGCCCATCCCGGGCACCACGCGCGACAAGGTCAGCCAGACGATACAGATCGAAGGCGTGCCGCTGCATATCACCGACACGGCCGGCCTGCGCGACGAGACGGCCGACGAGGTGGAGCGCATCGGCGTGTCGCGCTCGTGGGATGCGATTGCGGATGCCGACGTGGTGCTCTTCCTGCACGACCTGGGCCGTGTGGGGCAGCCGGATTACGAGGCCGAGGACGAGCGCATCCGCGCGCGGCTGGCCGGCGTGGACGCGAGCCGCATCGTGCAGGTGTTCAACAAGGCCGACCTGGCAAGCCCGCCAGCAGGCGAGATTGCACTGAGCCTGAAGACGGGCGAAGGCCTGGAGGCGCTGCGCCAGCGCCTGCTCAAGACTGCTGGCTGGCAGGCCGTGCCCGAAGGCCTCTTCATCGCCCGCGAACGCCACGTGCAAGCCCTGGCCCGCACGGCCGAGCACCTGGAGCTGGCACGCGCCATCGCTGAACAACGTGATGCCGCGCTGGACCTGCTGGCCGAGGAACTGCGGCTGGCGCACGACGCCTTGGGCGAAATCACCGGCGCGTTCTCGGCGGATGAGCTGCTGGGGGTGATCTTCAGCAGCTTTTGCATTGGCAAGTAGGCGCTGATTGCCGAATCCAGTTTCTTGGGTATCGCTTCTATTCGTTCAGCATGGCGTCGGCAAGCGCACGAAGTGCGCGCTCTACTTCAGTCCATGCGGCGTCCTGGCTGGTATGAAGCGTTACGGGAAGCCCGTCCTTCGGAAGCGCTTGCAATTGTGCAAACGGCGAATGTTGCCAGGAACAAGGTCGAATGATGATTGGCACAACACGGGCGCTACCTTGAGCATGCCGCGCCATGGCTCTGGCCATCTCTTGTTCGTAACAAAAGTCCGAGTTGAGGAAATCGGCGCTGATCAAAAGAAGAACGACGTCTGCTTCCGTGAGTTGCCGATCGATTTGCGTCCGCCAATCGTCGCCAGGCAGCAGCTTTCGGTCATGCCAACTATTGAAGAGCTTTTGGCGCCTCAATACTGAGAGATGCTTGTGCAGCTCGTTGTAGAGCGCTTCGTCGGCATGCGAGTAGCTGATGAAAATGTTGAGCGGGCGTGGTTCAGCCGTATTAACCCCTCTCGGAACACGGATCGGTTTACCGGGCGGTACCGCTTCTGTCTTCGGCATCGCAGCATCGAGCGCCACGGAGTTGTCCTTTGTCGCGTCCTCATCGCGTCGCTGTGATTTGCGCACGTCGTGGACCGCGGCGTCAGCGGACGGCTTAGCTCGCGCCATCTCGACATGCTTGATGTCCCTGGCTGTGTTGGCTCTGGCATCCTCAGCCATCTTCTCGATCTCGGCTTCGGACAGGCCGGAATTCGCCTTGATGGTGATCTTGTTTTCTTTGCCAGTACGCTTGTCCTTGGCGCCCACGTGCAGGATGCCGTTGGCGTCTACGTCGAAGCTGACCTCGATCTGTGGCACGCCGCGCGGGGCCGGCGGGATACCTTCCAGGTTGAACTCGCCCAGCGACTTGTTGGCCCGGGCCAGATCGTGCTCGCCCTGGTAGACCTTGATGGTCACGGCTGGCTGGTTGTCATCGCCAGTAGAGAAGGTCTGATTGAACTTGGTCGGGATGCTCGAGTTCTTCTTGATCATCTTCGTCATCACGCCGCCCAGGGTCTCGATACCCAGCGACAGTGGCGTCACATCCAACAACATCACATTCTGACGCCCGCCGCCCAGTACCTGGGCCTGGATCGCTGCGCCGACGGCCACGGCTTCGTACGGGTTCACGTCGCGGCGCGGTTCTTTGCCGAAGAACTCTTTGACCTTCTCCCGCACTTTCGGCATGCGGGTCATGCCGCCGACTAGGATCACGTCATTAATGTCCGAGATCGATATGCCAGCGTCCTTGATGGCGATGCGGCATGGCTCAATCGTGCGTTCAATCAATTCGTTGACCAGCGATTCCAATTTCAAACGCGTCAGCTTGACTTTCAGATGCTTGGGACCTACTGCGTCAGCCACGATGTAGGGCAGATTGATGTCGGTCTGTGAGGAATCCGATAGATCAAACTTGGCTTTCTCGGCTGCCTCCTTGAGGCGCTGAAGCGCAAGCACGTCCTTGGTCAGATCAACACGCTGGTCTTTCTTGAATTCCTGTACGAGGTGGTTAACGATCCGCAGGTCGAAATCCTCGCCGCCCAGGAAGGTGTCGCCGTTGGTGGACAGCACCTCGAACTGCTTCTCGCCGTCGACGTCGGCGATCTCGATGATGGAGATGTTGAATGTGCCGCCGCCCAGGTCATAGACAGCGATCTTGCGGTCGCCCTTGCCGTGCTTGTCCAGGCCGAAGGCCAGCGCCGCGGCGGCGGGCTCGTTGATGATGCGCTTGACATTCAGGCCGGCGATGCGGCCGGCGTCCTTGGTGGCCTGGCGCTGGCTGTCGTTGAAGTAGGCCGGCACCGTGATGACGGCCTCGGTCACTTCCTCGCCGAGGTAGTCCTCGGCGGTCTTCTTCATCTTGCGCAGCACTTCGGCGCTAATTTGCGGAGGCGCCAGCTTCTTGCCGCGCACTTCCACCCAGGCGTCGCCGTTGTCGGCGGCCGCGATGGTGTAAGGCATCAGGTCGATGTCCTTTTGCACTTCTTTCTCGGCGAACTTGCGGCCGATCAGGCGCTTTACCGCAAACAGCGTATTGCGCGGGTTCGTCACCATCTGGCGTCTGGCGGACTCGCCAACCAGCACTTCGCCATCTTCCAGGTACGCAACAGTCGATGGTGTCGTCCGTCCACCTTCAGCGTTCTCGATCACCCGGGGCTTATCGCCTTCCATGACGGCCACACACGAGTTGGTCGTTCCGAGGTCGATGCCAATAACCTTAGCCATACCCCTTGGAGCCTTTCCACACGGTCTACCGGCACCAATTCTCCGTCACCAATCGCCGACCAAAGTTGGCGCGGATCGCGTGGTTTGTGGATAACCGTCATGCGAATGCCCTCTTGAATCGCGTGCCGGTACGACGGCATTCGGTCTGGCCGAGGAGCTGCGTCTGGCGCACGACGCCTTGGGCGAGATCACCGGCGCGTTCTCGGCGGATGAGCTGCTGGGGGTGATCTTCAGCAGCTTCTGCATCGGCAAGTAGGCGCCAGCGCTATGCGAGCGCCTCGGCGCTCGATGCGGCCTCCGATGCGACCTCCACCCGGTTACGCCCCGCGGCCTTGGCGGCATACAAGGCTCGATCGGCCCGCCTCACCAGCAGGTCGGAGGGATCGCCGGGAGCCGGCAGCAGCGTCGCCACGCCGATGCTGACCGACACCGCCTGGCCCAGCATGGGCGCGAGCCGGCCGACGACGGCGTGCAGGCGCTCGGCCGTGCGCTGCGCCGCCGCGGCGTCGGTTTCGGGCAGCAGTGCGGCGAACTCCTCGCCGCCGTAGCGGGCCAGCAGGTCCGAGGCGCGCTGCAGCGCAGCATTGAGCGAACCGGCGACGGCGCGCAGGCAGCGGTCGCCCTCGACGTGGCCATGGCCGTCGTTGTAGGCCTTGAAGTGGTCGATGTCGATCATCAACAGCGACAGCGCATGCCCATGGCGCTGCGCGCGCCGCCACTCGTTGAGCAGCGCCGCGTCGAAGGCGCGCCGGTTGGCAACGCCCGTCAACCCGTCTTGCAGCGTGATGCGCTGCAGCGCTGCGGCCAGGTTCACCAGTTGCCGGTACAGCAGGCCGCTCTCGACCAGCAGCACCACCAGCACGAAGCTGGCAGCCATCAGGCCGTAGATGCGGCCGGCGTAGAAGCCGACGTCGAAGCGCCCCTGGTTGAGCACGGCCGACAGCGCGATGTCGATCAGCCAGGCCACCATGACCACCATCAGCCACAGGTCCAGCACCGAGTGCGGCCTGGCCCGCCACAGCAGGGCCAGTGCCGCGGCGCTGCAGGCCCAGACCGCACCGACCACGCCGATCATGGCCGGCGTGTAGCGGTGGCCGTCCATGATCTCGGGCAGCCAGCCGGCCCAGCGCGTGGCCAGCAGGCTCAGCAGCAGCACGGGCAGGGCCAGCGCGGCCAGCAGGGCCAGGGTCTGGGGCCAGATGCGGCCGGCCGTCTGGGGGCGTGAACCGGGTCGCGCATCACGCCGCTTGAGCAGCGCATAGGCGCAGACGAACAGCGGAAAGCCGCCATGCCAGAACATGTAAAGCCAGGCCGTGGTCTGCGGCCCGGCGCCAAGCAGCCCGCCGGCCGAGAACAGGCCCGGGAAGGTCAGCGCGTGGACTGCCGTCATCTGGGCGGTGAACAGGTAGGCCGCCGCCAGCACGAACAGCGCGGGCGTGCGCAGTGTCATGAACTGGTTCAGCAGCAGCGTGGCCGTGATCAGGTCGGTGACGATGAGCGCCGACTCGTAGGCCGGGATGAAGGCCCACAGCACGGGCAACTGCAACTGGGCCAGCGGCGCCAGCGCGGCGAAGAGCAGCACCGAGACCACCACCGCGCCCTGCGCCACACGCCGCTCGCCGCGGCTGGCCTGCAGCGTCGACAGGAACAGGGTCTCGTGCTCGAGAAATCTGTCGGGCATGGTCCCATCGCCTCGCTTGCGGCTGGCGCTGCATGGACGCTGGCTCCGCGGGCTCCCCGTGCCACGTTGTACTCCGTGCACCGCCCGCCTTCAAGCGCCGGATCGCGTGGCGGCGTCATCCGATCGCCATCCTTATGCGTTCTTGATGCGCAGGGGTCGAAGCTCGATACCGAGTTGATACCCCGCTACCTAGAGTGGCACCGTCAGTACGCAAGAGGAGGTCGCATGCGACGCCTTCAACACTTCAGTTTCTCGCCCGATGCCAGCACGGCGGCGCGGCAGGTGGCAACACCGGCCAAGCCGGCCACGGCTGAAGCGCAGCCGCGCGATGACATGTGGCGCTCGCGCCGCGTGACGTCGGGGACGGACTGGATGAGCGCCTGGGTGCGCAAACCCAAGACCTGAGGCGAACAGGGTGGCCGGAAAGGCCGCAGGCGTGACGCTGATGCTCGGCGGAGTCGACCCCAACGAGAGTTGGCCAACGCTTGCGCCCTTTCTGGCTACTTCTAGTCGGCAAACAGCACTTCGGGCAGCCACAGCCCAGGCTCGACGACCATGCCGAACAAGCTGCCCGACAACGGCTGTGCGGCGATCTGGGCCTCGGTCAGTTCCTCGCGGGCGGTGGTCACGAACAGCAGGTCGCCGGCCGGGCCGCCGAAGGCGGGGCAGGTGACGTGGGGCGCGGGCACGGCGTGGCGGGACAGCAGGATGCCGTCCGGCGCGTAGCGGGCGACGCTGGCGTGGCCCCATTCGGCGTTCCAGAGGTTGCCCTGGGCGTCGATGGTGGCGCCGTCGGGCCAGCAGTCGGGGGCGTCCTTCTTGGCGAACACGCGGGGTGACGACACGTCGGCGTTGGCGGCGTCGTAGTCGCAGACCATGATGCGGCGGGTCAGCGTGTCGCAGTAGTACATGAGCCGGCCGTCGGGGCTGAAGCAGATGCTGTTGGCGATGGCCACGCCTTCCAGCGCCAGGCGGCGCAGGCCGTTGGTGGTGGAGTACTGGTAGAAGCTGCCTATGGCTTCGCGCGGGCGGGACTCGTCCAGCGTGCCGAAGACGTAGTTGCCGTCGCGGTCGCAGCGGCCGTCGTTGACGCGGGTGGAGGGCAGTTGCACCTCGACGGGCTCCACCGGCTCGGGTGCCATGACGGCGTCGCCGCAGGCTTGCAGGTCGGGCACGGTCAGCTTGGCGATGCGGCGGGCCATGCCCAGCAGCAGCGCGCCGGAGCGGCAGTGCACGAAGCTGCCCACGCGCTCGGGCAGGCGCAGGCGCAAGGTGTCGGGCGTGCCGGGCGTCCAGGCGTAGACGGTGCTGGCTTCGATGTCGGTCCACCACCAGCGGCCGCTGGCGGCATGCCATTGCAGGCCTTCGCCGAGGGTGGCGGTCTGGGGCAGGGCGAGGCTGAAATCATTCATTGGGCTTGGCCTCCAGGCTGGCGCGAGCCTGCTTGCGGGCGATGGCCGACGCGTGGCGGCGGCGTTCGTCGGGGGTGAAGGGCCGCAGCGGCGGCACGGCCACGGGCTTGCCGTCGTCACCCATGGCCACCATGGTGAAGTAGCAGCTGTTGACGTGGCGCACCTCCTGGGTGCGGATGTTCTCGGCGACGACCTTGATGCCGATCTCCATGGACGAGGTGCCGGTGTGGTTGACGCAGGCCAGGAAGGTGACCAGCTCGCCCACGTGGATGGGCTGGCGGAAGGTGACGCGGTCCACCGACAGCGTGACGACGTAGCGCCCCGCGTAGCGGCTGGCGCAGGCGTAGGCGACCTGGTCCAGCAGCTTGAGGATGTGGCCGCCGTGCACGTTGCCGGAGAAGTTGGCGGTGTCGGGCGTCATCAGCACCGTCATCGTCAGTTGGTGGGCGGGCAGGTCCATGGGGTCCTCAAAAATCAGTCCAGGGTCGAATGGTCGCCGATCAGCGGGCGATCACCACAGAAAAGAACATCAGATCCACGCCGTTGTACAGCTTGAACAGCAGCGTGTTGCGGCCGGCCTTGAGCGTCACGCGTACGCGGCCCTCCACGAGGCCGTATTGCGACAGCTCGGCGTCCAGCCGGTAGAAGGGCCGGCGGTACCAGGGCTTGTCGCCGTTGCCGCTGGCCCAGACGAGCTCGTCGTTGAGCCAAAGGCGCGAGTCGTCGTCGGCGCCGATGTCCAGCCACACGTCGGTGTCGCGGTCGACGCGGACCTCGGTGTAGGCGTAGTAGAGGGCGTCGGCGTCGCGCGGCTCGGGGATGAAGGGATAGGTGGGACTTTGCTGGGCGCGCCAGCCGATGACGCCGTACTTGCCTTCGTAAACGGCGTCCAGGTCCACGGCCAGCTCGGGCGGCAGCGGCTGGTCCAGCGCGCGGGAGCTGTTGGCCGGGAAGGGGCCCACGACGTTCCAGCGGTCGAGGTAGACGCGGTTGGCGTATGCCGCGCCGGGGCCGAAGACGCGCGCCTCGGCATAGCGCAGCCGGGCCGGGTCCAGCACGGGGGCGGTGGCCATGGCGCCGTACTCGCGCTCGGGCTCGCCGACGCCGCCGATGGAGTTCGTGGCCTCGCCGCCACCGTGGCCGCCCTTGCCGCGCCCGCTGCCGCTGGTGTCGCCGCCAGGGCCGCTGCCACCGGCAGCGCTGCGCGGTCCGCCGTCGTTGGCCTGGGCCACCCGCACGCCTTCGGCTTCGCGGCGCTCGCGTTCGCGCCGGCGTTCGGCGGCGTCACGCATGCGGCGCTCCAGCTGGGCCAGGGCCTGGGCGGGGTCCTGGGGCAGCGGCTTGGAACGCTTCACCTCCTCGACCTTGAGCTTGGCCAGGGCCTGCTCGGGTGTGATCTTCAGCAGCCGGGCCATCTCCTTGGCGCGGGCCTGGCGCTCGGTTTGCTCGACACGGCGCGTCATGTCTTCGGCGCGTTCCAGCGGGCTGCTGGCGGCGTTGGCCGGGGTGTCGGCTCCCAGCTCCTTGGCTAGCTGCTCCAGCTTCTGCAGATGGCGCTGCATCTGCTCGCGCCGGGCGGCTTCCAGCGAGGCGCCGATACGGGCGATGTCCTGCTTGCGCTGTTGCTTGGCCAGCGTGTACGGCCCGACGAAGTAGAGGCCGGCGGCGAGCAGCAGGTGCACGGCCAGCGAGCCGAAGACGAAGGGGTGGCGGCGCGCCCAGTCGATGGGATCGAAGCCGTCACGGCGCTTCATGGTCTTGTGTGCAGCGAAACCTGGGTGAGCCCCTCGAACTGGCACAGGTCCAGCACGTGAACGATGTGCTGGTAGGGCGTGCGGCGGTCGCCGTCCAGGCGGATGGGCCGCGCCGGGTTCTTGGCGGCTTCGTCGCGCAGGCGGTCGTGCAGGGCTTGCAGTGTGAGCCTGGCCTTGTCGATGTAGACGACGCCTTGCGCATCGATGGTCAGCACCAGGGGTTGCTGCAGTGCCGCCTCGGCCTTCACGAGCGTGGCCGACGAGGTGGGCAAGGTGATGGGGATGTCCTTCTCGCGCTTCTTGGTGTCTTGCTGCTTGAAGGACGTGGCGACCATGAAGAACATCAGCAGGAAGAAGATGCAGTCGATCAGCGCGATGAGGCCGATCTCCGGCTCGTCGTCCTTGCCCAGGTCAATGCGCATCGCCTAAGCCTCGGGTGTGATGAGCACTTCGTCGAAGACGCGGTTGACCTCGCGCTCTATGGTCAGGCCGATCAGCGTCAGCCGGTGCTTGAAGAAATGGTGCATGCCCAGCGACGGCAGCGCCACCGACAGCCCGGCGGCCGTATTGACCAGGGCCTTGGAGATGCCGCCGGCCAGCAGCGCCGGGTCGCCCAGGCCGCCGGCAAAGGCGATGACGTGGAAGGCCTCGATCATGCCCACCACGGTACCCAGCAGTCCCACGATGGGCGCCACAGTGGCGACAACGGCCAGCGGGTAGGCGCGCTGCTGCTGCTCGCGCAGGGCGAGCGACGCGATGTCGCCCGCGCGTGCGGACAGGGCCGCGGCGTCGGCGCGGCGGTGCTGCACGAGGTAGGCCAGCACGCGTGACAGGGCGCTGGGGCGTTGCTCCAGCCGGGCCTGGACGGCAGCGAAGTCGCCCTGCTTCCACAGCGGCAGGATGTCGTCGACGAGGCCCGCCGGCGCGAGGCGCGACTCACGGAAGCGGCTGAGGCGCTCCAGGGTGACCGCGACGGCCAGCACCGACAGCGCGCCTATGGCCCAGATGCCGATGCCGCCCTGGGCGAGCTGGTCGAAGACGTCCAGGGACTGTGCCCGGGCGAGGCCGGGCAGCGTGAGCAGCAGCGGAACAAGGATTCGCATGGGCGGCGATTGTGGCCGCCTGGCGGCCTTCAGCGTGAGGCCGCGGCAGCCGCCGGCAACGCGCCGGCCAGGCTGAGTGCTGCGACGTGCAGGCGCACCATGTGGTACGGGTCGGGCTGCTCGTCGGGGCAGCCGCCGCTCTTGCAGGGCAGGGCCGTGGCGGCCTGCCAGCCGCCTTGCTCGCGGTCGACGAGCTGGTCGCGGATGAAGGAGAGCGTCTGCTCGTAGCGCCGCCACAAGTCGTTGCGGCCGGTGGCCTGGGCCGCAACGAGCATGGCATGCAGACATTCGGCCTGCTGCCACCAGCTTTTGCGGGTGTCGGTCTTGTTGATGTCGGGGAAGTAGCGCTGGCTGCAGCCGCCGTCGATGTCGTCGTAGCCCGCCTTCAGCGCATAGGCGAGCACGCGCTCGGCGAGCTGGGCATAGACGGGCGAGACGGCCGCGCCTTCCACCAGCAGGTGGCTCCACTCGAACTGGTGGCCCAGGTCGATGTAGCCGCCCTCGGTGCGCGTGCGCAGGGGTTTCCAGGTCTCGTCGTACCACTCGGGGATGCGCGCGCCGCCGCCGTCCGACTCGGGCTGGCCTTGCAGCAGCTTGTAGGCGGCAAAGTCTCCCAGCCGCCGCGCGCCCTGCTGCACGGCCTTGTCGCCGCTGACGTCGTGCAAGGCCAGCAAGGCCTCGAACATGTGCATGACGGGGTTCTGCGTGCGCGGCCCGGGCACGGGTTTGAAGTCGCGGTTGCACTCGCTGTACAGGCCACCGGCGGCGTCTGTGAAGCCGCGCTCGATGTCGCCCCAGGCCTGCAGCGCCGCGTCGCGGTAGCGCACGTCCTGGCTGGCGCGGTAGACCTCGGCCAGGGCCAGCAGCGCGAAGGCGTGGTCGTAGGCACGCTTGAGGCCGCCCTTGGGCGCACCATCGTGCTCCACGGCGTGGAAGAAGCCGCCGTGCAGCGGGTCGCGAAAGCGCTCCAGCAGGAAGTCGGCGCCTTTGCGGGCGGCGTCGAGGTAGCGGGCATCCTGCGTGACGCGATGGCCGGCCGCGAAGGCGTAGACGAGGCGGGCCTGGCCGGTCAGTTCCAACTCGGGCTGAGGCCGGGGCGCCCAGCGACGGTCGAACAGGACCTGGAAGCCGCCGCCGGGCAGCGGGGCATGTTTCAGCCAGCGCGGCAGCAGGTTGTCGGCGAGGTCGGTGCGGTGCCAAGCCACGTCGATGCGGCTGCGCGCATTGGAGACGGGGTCGTTGCAGGCGGCGAGGGCGGCGGGCAAGCCCGCCAGCAGCGCAAGGGCGCGGCGGCGCCCGACCTCAACGACCATGAGGCCAGGTGGCGCGCGACGTCGGCCCCTTGGCCGCCTTGCTGCGAGCCGACCACAGCTTGTAGGCCGTCGGCGTCAGCTCGCGCTTGAGCAGCGCCACCAAGGCGCCGTGGCCGATGCCATGCTCCAGCAGCACGCGGTTGTAGGGCGGCTTGTCGTCCCACGCGGTCGCGATGACGCGCTTGATCTCTTCGGGGCTGAGTTTGGGAGCGGATTTGGCCATGGCTGCTATTGTGAATGCCCATCACGCTCTTGCGGTCACCGTGACGCGCACGCTCATGCCGGCGAAGTCTTCGGGCGCGCCCCACCAGGTGCCGCTCAGCGGCGACACCTCGGCCGCCTCGCGGGCGACGGCCAGGCGGATGAGGTCGGTGCCGCCGATGAGGTTGTTGGTGGGGTCCACCGCGAACCAGCCGCAGTCGGGCAGAAAGACCTGCACCCAGGCATGCGTGGCGCCACCGCCGACGTTGGCGACAGGTGCGAGTTCGGCGGGTTCCGCGGGCTCAACCGGCTCGGCAGCCTGTGCGGGAGGCGCAGGTGCCGCAGGTTCGGCCGCAGCGGCGGCCTCTGCCGCGGGCACTGCCTCGGCAAGCGCTTCGGCTGGGGCTTCGGCTGGGGCTTCAATGGGCGCAACGAGCGGCGGGCAATACAGGTAGCCCGACACGAAGCGCGCCGCGATGCCCAGGTGACGCAGCGCATCGATCATCAGCGTGGCGAAGTCGCGGCAAGCCCCACTGCCTGCGGCCAACGTCTCCTGCGGCGTCTGCGTGCCCTCGGCCTCGCGCAACGCATACGTGAAGCCGCTGCGTATGGCCTCGTTCATCTTGGCGACTACGGCGCGTGGGCCGCCACCGTTGTGTGCCGCCTCGGCAAAGGGCTGGGCCCAGGTGCGCAGTACGAGGTTGGGGTCGTCGAAGGAAGGGAGCAGGAAGGGCGTCAGCGCGAGCTGCTCGGCCGTGGAATAAGGCGGCGGCATCCACGTCGATTCGCTGGCGGTGGGCTGGTCCAAAACCTCCTGGCCCAGGTGCTCTACCGTGAAGCGGGCGACGATCTCCAGCCGCTCGGACTGTGCGGCCGGCTGGATGAGGGCCAGCGAGTTGCCATAGACGTCATGCACCAAGTCGACACGCTGCTCGGTGGGCGTGATGATGAGTTCGGTCGCGAGCACGCGCATGTCGTGCGAGTCGCGCGGCCGGAAGCTGAGCCTGTGCAGGCCCAGCTCCACCGGGCGGTTGAAGCGGTACTCCGTAACGTGCTCGATGTCGTAGATCATGGCCGGTCCCCTGGCTGGCACGCCATGTTGCCGCGAAGCCGTGACAGCGGGTGTCGGAGGCCGCCGCTTGCGGTGACGGCGGCATTTGTCCTACAGCGACTGTGGCGCCGCGCTGGCAAGTCGTGCCCCTGCGGCACCGCAGCATCGAGGCAACAACATGCAACCCGGCTCAAACCGCCACGGCCATGAACTCGCCCTCGCTGCCTCTGCCTTCCAAGCCCGTCCTGGCGCCCAACCGCCGGCCCGCGCTGTCGCTGCTGGCCACCGAACCGGTGCGCGCCACGCTGGAGGCCGTCCAGGCCCTGGCCCATTGGCGCAAGCCGCCCGAAAACGTGGGCGAGGGGCGCACGGTGGTGCTGTTCCCGGGCCTGGGTACTGACGGCCTGACGCTGTGGCCGCTGCGCCGCCACCTGGAGCGGGCCGGCTTTCGGGCGATGGACTGGGGCCAGGGCACCAACATCGGGCCGCGCGGCGACGTGGACGTGTGGCTGGACGGCCTGGCCGAATCCATCCATGCACGCGTGGCGCCGGAGCGCGAGGTGAGCCTCGTCGGCTGGAGCCTGGGCGGCTTCTACGCCCGCGAGCTGGCCAAGCGCTGGCACGACCGCGTGCACCGTGTCATCACCATAGGTACGCCGTTCAGCGGCAGCCCGGACGACACCAACGTGGGCTGGCTGTTCCGCCTGCTCAACGGCAAGCAGGCACCCACCGAGGCCGCGCTGCTGGCGCGCCTGGCCGAGCCGCCGCCGGTGCCGACCGCGTCGCTGTACAGCCGCCGCGACGGCGTGGTGTCCTGGCAGGCCTGCACGCATGCGCGGCCCTGGCCGCTGGCGCGCGACATCGAGGTCCAGGCCAGCCACATGGGCATGGGCTGGAGCCCCGAGGTGCTGACGCGCGTCACCAAGCTGCTGGCCATCCGTCACAAGGTCCAGTCGTGACCGCGGCGGCTGTGCCCGGCCGCGCCACCCCTCCCACTGACCCAGCCAACCGGGCCGCTGCGCCGCGCGAGGCTGTCGCACCGGCCCGGCTGCGCCGCACGCTGAAGCGGGTGTTCGGTCTCACGGCGCTCAGGCCGGGGCAGCACGATGTCATCGCGCGCGTGCTGGCCGGGCAGAGCACGCTCGCCGTCATGCCCACCGGTGCAGGCAAGTCGCTGTGCTACCAGCTGCCTGCCGTGCTCAGCGAGGCGCTGACGGTGGTCATCTCGCCGCTCATCGCGCTGATGAAGGACCAGTGCGATGCGCTGGTCGAACGCGGCGTGGCGGCGGTCCAGCTGAACTCGGCGCTGAGCGCGAACCAGCGGCTGGAGGCCGAGGCGCTGCTGGCACGCGGCGCCGTGTGCGTGCTGTTCACCACGCCCGAGCGCCTGGCCGACTCGCGCACGCTGGGCCTGCTGCAAGACCAGCGCGTGAGCCTGCTGGTGGTGGACGAGGCGCATTGCATCTCGCAATGGGGCCACGACTTCCGGCCCGCCTTCAGCGCGCTGCGGGATGCCCGGCGCGCACTGGGCCGCCCGCCCGTGCTGGCACTCACGGCCACCGCCTCGCTGCCCGTGCAACGGGAGATTGCCGAGGCGCTGGACATCCCGCGCGACGGCATCCTGTGCCACGGCATCTACCGGCCCAACCTGCGCCTGGCCGTGGAGCTGCCGCAGACTGAAGACCAGCGGCGCGAATTCATCCTGCGCCGCCTGCGCGCCCTGGACGAGCACCCGGGCAGCGCCATCGTCTACTGCGCCACCGTGCGCGAGGCGACCGCGCTGCACCGAAAGCTCAGTGAGGCCGGTGCGCCGGTAGGGCTGTACCACGGCAAGCTGCCGCCAAAAGAGCGCACGGCCACCCAGGAGCGCTTCATGCGCGATGAGTGCCGTGTCATGGTGGCGACCAACGCCTTCGGCATGGGCATAGACAAGCCCGACATCCGCCTCGTGCTGCACGCGCAGATGCCCGCCTCCATCGAGGCCTACGTGCAGGAATGCGGGCGCGCGGGCCGCGACGGCGAGCCGGCAGACTGCCTGCTGCTGTTCCGCGAGGGCGACCGGGCCTTGCAGCAGTTCTTCGCCGGCGGCCAGGCGCCCACGCGCGAGGAGCTGGGCTCAGTCTGGCGCGCCCTGGCCAGCCACACGCCACAGGGCGGCTGGCTGCCCGTGGCGCTCGCCGAGATGGCGCGCATGCCACAGCGGCGCCTGGCCCAGGCGCTGGCCGCACTGCGCTCAGTGCGGGCCCTGCGCGGCAGCGAGGCCACGGGCCTCAAGGCGGCTGCAAGGCTGGAGTCGCGCGACGTCATCGCCGCCGCCTCAGCCGCCGCGCAGCAACGCCAGCAGAACGACCGCGACGGCCTGGAGGCCATGGTGCTCTACGCCAAGGCCGGCAACTGCCGCTGGGCCAGTGTGCTGGCGCACTTTGGCGAGTCGCTGGACGACGGGCGCACACGCTGCGGCCATTGCGACAGCTGCGAACGCTTCACGAAGCTGCTGGCGGCTGAGCAGGCTGCACCAGCCGATGAAGCTGCGGCATCGCTGTCACCCAAAGCCGTCTACGTGCCCGGCCAGCGCGTGCGCGTACGCCGCTTCGGCTGGGGCGAAGTTCAGGACTGCAGCGCTGACGCCGTGCGCATCGCCTTCCCGCGCCACGGCGTGCGCGATATCCACCCCGACTTTGTTCTGGCTAAAGCCAGAAGCTAGGTCACGCGCCTCGGGTCACGGGCATTGCAAACTTGTCCGTCGGCAGCTTCATGTGGCTGGCAATCTCCAGCTTGGCCAGCGAGTTGCGGTGCACCTCGTCCGGGCCGTCCGCCAGGCGCAGGGTGCGCTGGTGGGCCCACATCATGGCCAGCGGCGTGTCGTCGCTGACGCCCATGCCGCCGAAGACCTGAATGGCCCAGTCGATGACCTGCAAGGCCATGTTGGGCGCGACGATCTTGATCATCGCGATCTCGGCCTTGGCGACCTTGTTGCCCACCGTGTCCATCATGTAGGCGGCCTTGAGCGTCAGCAGGCGTGCCTGCTCGATCATGCAGCGCGACTCGGCGATGCGCTCCTGCGTGACGGTCTGCTGGGCGATGGTCTTGCCAAACGCGGTGCGGGCAATGGCGCGCTCGCACATCAGCTCCAACGCACGCTCGGCGGCGCCGATGGAGCGCATGCAGTGATGGATGCGGCCCGGGCCGAGGCGCCCCTGCGCGATCTCGAAGCCGCGGCCTTCGCCCAGCAGGATGTTGGCCGCAGGCACGCGCACGTTCTTGAGCTCGACTTCCATGTGGCCGTGCGGCGCGTCGTCGTAGCCGAAGACGGACAGCGGGCGGATGACGGTGATGCCGGGCGCGTTGGCCGGCACGACGATCATGGACTGCTGCTCGTGCCTGCCGGCGTCGGGGCTGGTCTTGCCCATGACGATGTAGACGGCGCAGCGCGGGTCGCCGGCGCCGGAGCTCCACCACTTGCGGCCGTTGATGACGTAGTCGTCACCATCGCGCTCGATGCGACATTCGATGTTGGTGGCGTCGCTGGAGGCGACGGCCGGCTCGGTCATCAGGAAGGCGGAGCGGATCTCGCCGCGCAGCAGCGGCTCCAGCCACTTGTCCTTCAGCGCCTCGGAGGCATAGCGCTCCAGCGTCTCCATGTTGCCGGTGTCGGGGGCCGAGCAGTTGAAGACCTCGGGGGCCCAGAACACCCGGCCCATGATTTCGCACAGCGGCGCGTATTCGAGGTTGGACAAGCCCTCGGGCGCACGGTTGGACTTGGGCAGGAAGAGGTTCCACAGGCCAGCGGCGCGCGCCTTGGGCTTGAGCTCCTCGATGACCTTCGTCGGCACCCAGGGGTTGCCGGCACGGCGGTTGGCGGCCACCTCGTCGAGGTAGCGCTTTTCGTTGGGGTAGATGTGCTCGTCAAAGAAGGCGAGCAGGCGCTCGCGCATCTGGGCGACCTTGGGGCTGTAGTCGAAATTCATGGCGCGGCTTTGCAGTTCCAGTGCCGCCAGTGTGGCGCAGCCGGCGCGGCGCGCTTGTCGCCCACGCATCAGGCCGCCTGTCACCGAGGAGACGGCGCCCGGCGGCGCCAGGCCCAGGCGGCCCCGAAGGCCAGCGCTGCCACCAGGGCGGCCGCAGCGGCGGCACTGCGGCGGGGGTGGCGATGCAGCCACGGCAGCGCATGGCGCAGGTCGTCGCGTGCCTGCAGCCGCCGCGCGCCTTGCAGCTCGGGCTCGGGGCAGGCCTGGCCGAACTCGCCGGCCCAGGCCACGCGGGCGCCCTCGCGCCGGTAGCGCGTCCACATGGCATCCACGAAGGCCTCGTCGCGCACGCCCACCCATAAGGCCGCATGGCACAGGCTGCTGGCAAAGGCCTGGCTGCGCGCGGGCAGCAGGTCGGCAGCCTGCAAGGCATGCTGGGCCGCCACGTAGCGGTAGTGGAAGCGCGGCAGCCTTCCCTTCTCCAGGGCGGGCATCGCGGGCATGGGCTGCGTGGGCTGCGCCTGCGCCAGCCGCTGGGCCTCGGCCTTGCCCACGGGCTTGTCCTCCGGCCCGCCGCCGTTCATCTCGAAGCCGCCGTCCATCGCGAAACCGTCCGCGCCCAGCTCGAAGCCCATCAGCTCCATGCCGTACTGCCGCGCGACATGGCCGGCTGCCATCAGTTCGCCGGCACGGCCCACGCGCGTCCAGGCGCGATCGGCGCGACTCAATGCATCGGCGTACTGGCGCGCCAGCGCAGGCAGGTCCAGCGTCTCGGTGCGCTCGCCCTGCGGTGTCCAGCGGGAGGTCTGGTAGTGCGCCGGGAAGTAGGTCACCGCGTCGGCGAACTGGCCTTCGCGCATCAGGCGTCGCGCGAGCAGGTGGCGCAGGCGTTTGGCGTTCGCATCCGTAGAGGCCGCCGGCGCAATGTCGTCCACCACGGTGCGCAGTTCCGCGCTGGTCAGCAGCGATTCGGCGACGAAGGAAGCGTCCAGTGCATAGGTATCGCCCGCGGCCATCAGTGCGCGCAGGCCCAGCGGCAGCTCGCCGCGCTGCAACTGCATCAGGCCTTGCTCGGCGCGCAGGCGCTGCAACTGCGCCGTGTCAGCGCCCTGAGGCCAGGCCTTGACGGCAGCGGCGAACCACTTGGAGGCCAGTTCGGTATCGCCCTGGGCCAGCGCGAGCTTGGCGCGCGTCCAGGCGCCCAGCGTGGTGCGCGGCGTGTCGCCGGCCCAGGCCCTGGCATGCTTCAAGTCACCATGCCGCCAGGCCAGCGCGGCCCAGCGCTCGGGTTCGGCCAGGCGCACCGTGGGCGTGGCGGCAATGACGGTCACCACGCCTTGATAGCGTTGTTTCGCCTCGGCTTCATCCACCCAGATGCCCTGGTCCGACAGCACGCGCACCAGCAGCGCCTGGCCCCAGTCCTCGGACAGCAGCCGCTGCAGGCGTTCCGGCGTGACCATCTCGTTGCGCAACTGGCGCAGCGAGTTGGTGCCGGACAGTGACCCCAGCCGCGACTGTTCGAAGTACAGCCTCAGCGTGGCGACGAAGGCCGCGGCGTCGACTTGATCGAATTGCGACTGCCCGCTGGTGTCGACCGGCGCGCTGAGCCGCGCCTCCTCGCCCAGGCTGTCCACGGCCAGGCCCAGCGGGTCGGGTGCGCCGTTGGCGCGCCAGCGGCGCGCGCTGACGAAGGCCTGGGCGGCGGCGGCGTTGTCGCTGTCGCGCAGAAGGCGGCCCAGCGAATAGGCGGCCCAGACGGCCATCGGGCGGGCCTGGTCGGCCGGCAGCGCCAGCAGCTTTTCGAAGCGCTGGCGGGCGGGGTCGGGATAGCCCATGCGCACGTCGGCGGCGGCAGCGGCGTACAGGCGCCAGGCCGGCGCCAGCTGGGCGGCCGTGGCTTCCGCCCCATCACCGTTCTTCGCCTCGCGCGCCTTGGCGAAGACCTGCGCGTCGGCCGCCGACAACCCGGCCTGCTGCGCCTTCAGCCAGCGCTGCGGCGTGCGGACAGGGTCGAATTCTTCGTAAGCCTGCTTGGGCGCGTCCGCCGCCAGCGCCTTGCGCGTGGCGTCGTCCAGCGGGCTGGGCAGCGTGATGGCCTTCAGCTCCTCAGTCAGCACCAGCGGGATGGATTCGCGCAATTCCCGCTGGCGCTGGGGCAGCAGCTGCAGCCAGTCGGGCCCGCAGGCCTCCACCCAGGCGGCGGCGCAGCACAGCGCGGCCAAGGGCGCGATGGCCAGCAAGTGGCGACGGTATTTGTGGATCATGGCGGGGCGGAAGCAGGGTTGGAGGGGCAGCGCGCCAGCGCGACAGCCAGGCGCGCGCCAGCGGGCAGCAGGCGCACTTCCACGGGGTCGGGGCTCAGCCGCACGCGAGGGCCGGACGAGAGTTGGGCGCCATTCAGCGGCAGCAGCGGTTCGCAGCCGGGGGGCAGGTTCAGTTCGGCCGGCAGGCGCAGGTCGGTTGCGCCGGGGTTCACCAGCAGCCAGCGGCGCACAGGGCCATCCGGTGTGGCTGGCTCCGGGGCTTCTGACGTCAACTGCACGGGTGCGGCGCGGCTGGCGGCCGTGAAGGCGGCGGGGTCGCGGCGCAGCAGCGCAAAGCTGGCGGGCGTGAAGGCGTTGGCATCGCCCGGCAGCGGCCAGCGGAACCACACCACCGCCCGCAGCCGCTCGGGCCGGTGGGCCTGCAATTGCTGCAGGTAGGCGGCCAGCGCGAGCGGGTCGGGCAGCAGCGACAACTCGCGGCTGTCGGCCGGCCAGTCGCGCGCTGCCACGGGCTGGCTGCTGTGCACGGCCAGCACGTCGCCACTCGCGGACACGCGCACCGCACTGCCTACGGCGGGCAGGGCCAGCGCGAACGGGTGGGGCGTTAGGCGCGCCCAATCGTCCAGCCAGGCGTCGGTCTGCGCTGCGCTCCACAGGCCCTGCCCTGGCCGGCTGACGGCGTGCACCTGCAGCACATGGGCATCGACCGCGGCAAGCAGCTCGCGCAGATCTGCCGGCCGCGCCAGCCAGGCAGGCAGCGCCGTGATGGACAGCGTGCCGCCCCGTGCGTGCACATCGGCGCGCAGTGTGCGCAGGAAGCTCGCATAGCCGGGCAGGCGGCGCGTGGCGCAGTCGTGGTCGATCTCCAGCGCGAGCGCCACGCCGGCGTCCCGCCGTGCGGTCTGCCAGCGCTCGACGATGGCGTTCCGCAATGCATCGGAGGCGGGGTCGCCGGCAACATCGCCCAACGCGGACAGTTGCCCGTCAAGGCGCAGCACGGCGGTCAGGGGGCGGCCGGTGCGGGCCAGCGCTGGCCAATCCGGCGCCACGTTGCGCCAGCGGGGCGCGCTGCCGCCGGCCACCTGCTCGGCGATCAGCACGCGCCAGCCTGCCAGGCCATCGGCGGCAGGCCCGGCCAGGCTGTCGCTCAGTGCGGGCGTCCAGGCTTGCTGCCAGACATAGGCCTCTTGCGCCAAGGCCGCCGGCGGGGGCTGGCGGCAGGCCGTGAGCAATAGCAAGATCAGCGCCGCAAGTGCTTTCGCGCTCATCCCGCCAGCAGTTTTTCTTCGGCCAGCGCCAGCGCCGAAGGCGTGCCGCTGATGACCAGCGTGTCGCCACCGGCCAGCGTGGCGCCGTCCACGAGCAGGCCCTTGCCATTGGCGCGCCGCAGTGACACCACGGCGACGCCCAGCGCATCCAGCGCCAGCTCGCCCAGCGGCTGGCCAGCGTAGATGCTGGCGGTGGGCAGCGTGACGGAGGCCAGGCGGGCCTGATCGAGCTCCTCGGAGGTGTCATCGTCGGCGCCGTGGAAGTAGCCGCGCAGCAGGCCATAGCGGCGGTCGCGCGCGTCGCGCGTGATGCGGATGACGCGGCGCATGGGCACGCCCACCAGCGCCAGCGCGTGCGAGGCCAGCATCAGCGAGCCCTCGATGGCCTCGGGCACCACCTCGGTGGCACCGGCGGCCTTGAGCTTCTCCAGGTCGGTGTCGTCGATGGTGCGCACCACCACCGGCACCTTGGGCGCATGGGTCTGCACGAGGTGGAGGATCTTCAGCGCCGACGGCGTGTCGTGATAGCTGACGACCACGGCACTGGCGCGCGCCAGGCCCGCGGCCATGAGGCTTTGCACCTTGGCCGCATCGCCGAAGACGACGCTCTGGCCGGCCGCAGCGGCCTGGCGCACGCGGTCCGGGTCCAGGTCCAGCGCCATGTAGGGGATGTTCTCGCCCTCCAGCAGCCGCGCCAGGTTCTGGCCCGAGCGGCCGTAGCCGCAGATGATGATGTGGGCTTCCTGCTTGATGGACTTCTTGGCGATGGTCGTCAGCTGCACGGACTGCATCAGCCAGTCGCTGCTGCTCAGCTTCATGACGATGCGGTTGCTGTACATGACGATGATGGGCGTGACGAGCATGGACAACACCATGCTGGCCAGCACGGGGCTCACCCACTGCGCGCCGACGAGGTTCTGTTGCGCGCCCAGCGTCAGCATCACGAAGCCGAACTCGCCGGCCTGCGCCAGGTACAGGCCCGTGCGCAGCGCCACGCCCGGTGGCGACTTGAGCAACCTGGCCAGCGCGGCGATCAGCCCGAACTTGACGAGCACGGGCAGGGCCGTCAACAGGATGACCAGCCACCAGCTGTGCACCAGCGGGTGCCAGTCCAGCTTCATGCCTATGGTGATGAAGAACAGGCCCAGCAGCACGTCGTGGAAGGGCCGGATGTCGGTCTCCACCTGGTGCTTGTATTCGGTCTCGGCGATCAGCATGCCGGCCACGAACGCACCCAGCGCCAGGCTCAGGCCGGCATGCTCGGTCAGCCAGGCCAGGCCCAGCGTGACGAGCAGCAGGTTGAGCATGAAGAGCTCCTCGCTCTTGCGCCGCGCCACCAGCGTCAGCCACCAGCGCATGACGCGCTGGCCGCCGTAGAGCAGCAGGCCCAGCAGCACGGCCGCCTTCAGGCCGGCCACGGCCAGCGCGTCGGCCATCTCGCTGCCCGTGCTGTTCAGCGCCGGAATCAGCACCAGCAGCGGCACGACGGCCAGGTCCTGGAAAAGCAGCACGCCCATGACCAGCTTGCCATGCGGGCTCTCCAGCTCCAGCCGCTCGGCCATCAGCTTGACGACGATGGCCGTGGAGCTCATCGCCATCGCCGCACCCAGCACCAGCGCGCCCTCCCAGCTGAGCTCCCAGGCGCGGCCCAGCATCGTGAAGCCGGCCACCAGGAACGCGTTGCCCAGCACGGCGCCGCCAATGGTCAGCAGCACCTGCGCCAGGCCCAGGCCAAAGACCGCTGTCTTCAGCGCCCGCAGCTTGGGCAGGTTGAACTCCAGCCCGATGGAGAACATCAGGAAGACGACGCCGAACTCGGCCAGGTACTGCACGCCGGCCGAGTCGTTGGCCAGGCCAAACGCGTTGGGGCCGATCAGCACGCCCACGACCAGGTAGCCCAGCATGGGCGGCAGCTTCAGCGAGCGGCAGGCCACCACGCCGAGCACTGCGGCGACGAGGTAGAGCAGGGCGAGGTCGAGCGACGTCATTGTTGGGGGTGATAGTAGACGGCCGGTAAGCGGCCGGACACACTGCAGCTTCCTCGCACGGGAGACCGCCCATGATCCGCACGCTGGCTGCTGCCCTCACCATCGCACTGGCGGCAACGCCAGCCACCGCCATCGTGGGCGGCACATCGACGACCGAGTTCGGCCAGGTCCGCAACGGCGTGCAGGTGCTGCCCAACTGGGTCATCACCGCCCGGCACGTGGGCCTGGGCGTGGGCGACACCTTTGAAAACGGTTACGGCAGCGCCGTCATCGCGGCGCGCTACGACGCGGCGACGGGCGACTTTCCGCTGGACGACGTGGCGCTGCTGCGGCTGGCCACCCCCATCGCCGCGCCTTCGCTGGGCCTGGTGGCCAACACGCTGGTGGCCGGCGAAAGCTATGCCATCGATGCCACGCTGACGACCGGCGCCAACCAGGTTCCACGCGGTTACGGCTTCAGCCAGGCGCGCGAGTTCTGGCCGCTGGTGGACCCGGACGACGCCGGCCCACTCGCGCCCGTGCCGGCCAACCTGCTCATCGTTTACACGGACGGCTACGGCACGCCCTATGTCCAGGGCGGCGACAGCGGCGGCGGGCTGTTCCTGGGCCACGTGACCAGCCTGGCCGGCGGTGCGCCGTTATGGGGCGTCGCGTCGGCCTTCATTGCCGACAAGGACGCCAACGGCAACGACATCAACCCGCGCTCCGGCTATGTGCAGCTGTCCAGCTACCGCTCCTGGCTGGACGCCACGATGGCCGCCGACGTGGCGGATGCCCAGGTGCTGGACTGGGTCACGACGGCCGTACCGGAGCCCGCCACCGGTCTGCTGATGGTGCTCGGTTTGTGCGGATTGGCACGCCGCAGGCGTTGATTTGCGGGCGCTATGCATTGCATGCATAAGCGCATGAACACTTGGCTAGACAAGCCGTAGCGAGGCGGGCGAGCTTCGGGATACCGTTCGCCCCACCAAAAAAGTTACGGAGCATTTCATGCCCAATCTGTCCTTCGTCTCGCCCACGCGCAACAGCCCCTGGGGCACCTACCTGTCGCAGATCGACGCGGTAGAGCCCTACCTGGGCAACCTGAGCCGCTGGGTCGAGACGCTGCGCCGGCCCAAGCGCGCCCTGATCGTCGACGTCCCCATCGAAATGGACAACGGCACCATCGCCCACTTCGAGGGCTATCGCGTGCAGCACAGCCTGACCCGCGGCCCCGGCAAGGGCGGCGTGCGCTACCACCCCGACGTGACGCTGGAAGAAGTGATGGCCCTGTCGGGCTGGATGACGATCAAGAACGCCGCCGTCAACCTGCCTTACGGCGGCGCCAAGGGCGGCATCCGCCTGGACCCGGCCCTGCTGTCCATGAAGGAGCTGGAGAAGGTGACGCGCCGCTACACCAGCGAGATCGGCATCATCATCGGCCCCAACCAGGACATCCCGGCGCCCGACGTCAACACCAACGGCCAGATCATGGCCTGGATGATGGACACCTACTCGATGAACGTTGGCGCCACGGCGACCGGCGTCGTCACGGGCAAGCCCATCCCGCTGGGTGGGTCCCTCGGCCGCGTGGCCGCCACCGGCCGCGGCGTGTTCGTCGTGGGCCGTGAGGCGATGCGCCGCCTGGGCATGGACATGGAAGGCGCCCGCGTCGCCGTGCAAGGCTTCGGCAACGTCGGCTCCATCGCCGCCAAGCTGTTCGCCGCCAACGGCTCCAAGATCGTCTGCGTGCAGGACCACACCGGCACCATCGTCAACCACAACGGCTTCGACATGCAGGCCCTGCTGGACCATGTCGCCGCAACCCGCGGCGTGGCCGGCTTCAAGGGCGGCGACATGATCGCCAACGAGGACTTCTGGAACATCAAGAGCGACGTGCTGATCCCCGCCGCGCTGGAAGGCCAGATCACCGCCGAGCGCGCCCAGCGCATCCAGACCCGCCTGGTGCTGGAAGGCGCCAACGGCCCGACGACGCCCGACGGCGAAGCCGTGCTGGCCGACCGCGGCATCGTCGTCGTGCCCGACGTGATCGCCAACGCCGGCGGCGTGACCGTGTCCTACTTCGAATGGGTGCAGGACTTCTCGTCCTTCTTCTGGACCGAGGACGAGATCAACGTCCGCCTGGACAAGATCCTCATCGGCGCCTTCAAGCACATCTGGGAGACGGGCGAGCAGCACAAGATCCCGCTGCGCACCGCCGCCTTCACGGTGGCTTGCACGCGGGTGCTGCAGGCGCGCGAAGAGCGCGGCCTGTATCCGTGATCAGTGCAGGCTCCCGCCTGACGAGAGAACGCCGGCATCAGCCGGCGTTTTTTATTGCGCGCTCAGCGTGACACGCCAGGCGCGCTCGATCTTTTCGGTCTCGAAGCGCACTGGCAGGAACGCCGAGACCGTTTCGATCTGCGTGCGCGCATGCAGGCTCAGCTCGGTGCAGGTGAAGGTAGCGGACTTGCCGCTGGCCTGCACAGCCAGCGCCAGCGGCAGCATCCACTGGTCCGTCAGGTGCTCACCCAGTGCACCGTCGCTGGCCAGATAGCCCTGCACCGCCCGCACCACCTCCAGCGCCACCTGCTCGGCCGGCCGGCCCTTCTCGCCAAAGCTGGTGAACAGCTCGGTGACGTCGGCATGCGCCAGCGTCGCCATCAGCGCATTGCCCGGGCCTTCGTCCTGGCGCGCATCCCCGTGCAGCAGCTTGTCGCGCGGCCAGCCCAGGCGCTCACCCAGCAGCGACAACTCGGCCCAGGCCACGCGGCCGGGAATGCCGGGTGTCAGGCATTCCGCAAAAGCGTCCAGCCGCTCGCCGCGCGACAGCACGTCCACCGGCGTCAACCGAGCCGCCGGCGTGATGCGCGCCGTGAAGCGCCCGCCGCCGGCCGGGTAGAAGCCGTGCCGCTCCAGCTTGAGCTCCAGGCCCACGCCCAGGCGCTGCAGCAGCGGCGCAAAGCTGCGCTGCAGAAAGTGGAACGGCGGCGCCATCGGGTTGTGCGTACCACCCACCAGCGTCAGCCGGCTCTCGCCCGCCACGCGCATCAGCGCCGGCAGCACGGTCTGCAGCACCAGCGTGCAGCTGCCGGCCGAGCCAATGTGGAAGTGATGCTCCCCCGCCCGCACCTCACCCGGCTCGAAGACCAGCGTCTGCGAACCCAGCTCGGCGCCTTCCGCACGCGCGCCGCTCACAGCCACCGCGGCCTGCACGCAGGCCAGGTGCTGGCGCATCAGGCCCGGCTTGGCGCGGCCCGCACGGATGCGGTTGAAGCGCACCGGCCGGCCGGTGCACATCGCCAGCGCCAGGCCCGTGCGCAGGATCTGCCCGCCCCCTTCGCCGGAGGCGCCATCGAGTTCAATCATCTTTTTCTCCCTCAGTCTCTCTATCTTGTCGGCGTGCCCTGAGGACCTACGCCATGTTGAATACCGGTTTGCGTGTCGGAAACGGCAGTCTCATGCCGGGGCTGAGCAGGAAGGCGTGGTCGCGGTCCACCTGCAGGTCGGGCTCGCACCACCCATCCGTGATGATCAGCACCGGGCATTCCTTGGGAAAGTCCTTGCGGCTGAGCAGCAGGTTGACGCCGGACTGCAGCACCGTGCCACCCCGCCCGCGCACCTGCACGCGCGTGGCCAGCGAGTCGACGCTGACAAAGCCTTCGTCGTAGGGCTGCGCGTCGCAGTAGACCAATCGCACCTGCCGCACGTCCTGGGCCTGCGAGTAGGCGACGACGGCGCCCAGCGCCTTGCCCAGCTCGTCCCGCTGCATGGAACCGCTGGTGTCGATGACCACGCCGAACGTGTGTGTGGTCCGTGCGTCCTCGGGCTCGACGAAGCGCGGCCGCGGCGTTTCCGGCGTGGCCGATTGGCGCCGCGACGGCCGCGCCCAGCTGCGGCGCCGCTCGGGCAGCGGGCAATGCTCCTGAATCCATTCCGCCAGCTTGGCCTGCCAGGGGATGGGCGGCTGATTCAGCGTGCGGATGGCTTCCACCAGGCCCGCCGGCAGCAGGCCGCGACCGGCGCTCTGGTGGTAGTCCAGGCCTTGCAGCAGTGCGCGGCGGCAGAACTCCTCGCGGTCGGTGAAGAACTTGCCGGCCTGCTCGTCCAGCATGTCCACGTCGTCGCCCCGCAATGTGCTGAGCCGCCGCCGCACGCGCAGGTCTGCCGCCAGGCGCAGATAGATGTCGTCGGCGGCCCAGCCGCGCAGCTCTTCGTCGAACAGCAGACCGCCATCGGGCGGGGTGCCGACGTTCATGCTGACCAGCCAATCGTTGATGACGAAGTCGCACGCGACGTTCCACAGGTACCGGTCGCGCCCGTTGCGCCGGCTGGCGTGGTTCAGGCCGGCATGCAGCACCTCGTGCGCGACGACGAATTTGGCCTGCTCCAGGCCCAGCTGCCGGCGCGGGTTGATGTAGATCTCGCCGGTGCTGACCTGCACGGCCGCAATGGCGATGTCCATGCGCGCGCAGACGTCGGCATCCTCCACCAGTTCGAACTGGGTTAGCAGCGAACCCAGCAGCGGGTAATGCGAGATCAGCCAGCGCTTGGCGCGCGCCGCATGGCTGTTGGGGTCGCTGCCCGGGCGGGCGCGCAAGCTCGCTTCGCCATGCAGCTGCAAGGCGCGCTTGGCGTTGTCGACCAGTGCCTGGGCGAAGACCTCCTCGTGGCTGATCGTCTGCTTCAACTGCCCCGCCCAGCGCGAGACCGGCGGCCCGGGCAGCATCAGCGGCTCGCTCGAGCGCGTCAGCGTCCAGTGGCCGTCCAGCACGTTGTCGGGCGGTTCGGCGCGTAGCCGCGCCGCGATCTGCTCCACCGGATGCCGGCCCCACCGCACGATCTCACCGGGCAACTCGAAATGCTCGGGCAGTGCTCCCACCTTCAACTGCTGCCACCAGTGCAGTGCCGCCAGTTGCGCGGCCAGGTCGGACAGTGGTGAAGGCACGGCCAGGCGGCGCGGGCCGCCGACAGCCAGCACCAGCACGGTGAGCGACAACACGCCCAGCCATTCGCGGACGTCCAGCTTCAGGCCGTCGTTGAGCACGACACGGCCTTCGCCCTCGATCTGGCAGTAGGCCGATGAATGGGCCGATGTGGGCAGCGTGGCGCGATACAGCTTGCTGGCTGCAAAGAACTCAACCTCCTGGGCCACCGGGCCCAGCAGGTAGTGCGCTCGCAACTGTGCCCGGGCTTCTTCCCAGGCTTTCAGCTTGCATTCTGCGGTGCGCTTACTTTTGCTCATCTCCCACCTTTTGCTGCACCAGGCGCGGCAGCTCCTTGGCAATCTCCAGCACAAACCAATCGGGCACGCGATCGCCCGCGTCGTTCTCGGTGATCACCAGTTGCGCCAACTCGCCGTCGATGCGCGCCAGGCTCTTCAACGACAGCTTGGCGGACTGCGCCAGCTCGCGGCTGTCGCGGCCCAGCTGGCTTTCGCGCTCGGGCAGCTCCTTGACGAGCATGTCGCGCAGGCTCTGCGTCAGGAAATAGGTCAGGTCCCTGTCCTCGGCCGCAGCGGGCCAGTGCTCCTCGCCCTTCAGGATCTTGTGGACGCTGAACTGGTTGCGGATCTGCTTCAGGAAGGCCTTGAAGCCGACGGCATGGTCGCGCGTGAGGCTGCCGAACAGCAGCGCGTCGAGGTGGTCGGCGGAGATGTCCGGGCCAAAGGCATGCAGCGCATCGCTGACGGCATGCCAGCTGCGCGGCGTGGAGAAGGGCTCCTCCTTGGCGGGCGGCACTTCCGTCGACAGCTGGCTGGGCCGGGCACGCACGTAGTCCAGCACCCAGGGATGGATGCCGTTCAACTGAGCCCAATCGAGCCATTCGCGATGCGAGGCCTTCAGGTGCACGTGCACCATGCGGTTCACGAGGGCACTGGGCATCTGCTTGGCCAGGGCCGCATCGTGCGCGCGATTGCCGGCGCCGATGATGATGGAGCCGGGCGGCAGCCGGTACTCACCGATGCGCTTGTCCAGGATGAGGCTGTAGAAGGCCTTCTGGATCTCCTGCGAGGCGATGTTGAGCTCGTCGATGAAGAGCACGAACTCGCGTTCGCGCACGATCATCGACGGCGGGTAGAAGCGGCTGACGGCACCTTCGATCTTCGGGATGCCGATCAAGTCCTCGGGCGCGAGCTGCGAGCCGAGCAGCGCCACGCACTCGAGCCCGAGCGACGCGGCGAACTGCTCCACGAGCGAGCTCTTGCCCACGCCCGGCGGTCCCCAGATGAAGACCGGCCGGACGAGGGCGACGTTGAGCAGCAGCTCGTGGATCTGCTTGATGGACAGCGCGATTTGCGAATGCACGATCAGAACTCCCTCTATCCCTTCACGCAGACCACCTGCTTGAGGGTGTAGACCACCTCCACCAGGTCGCGCTGCGCAGCCATCACCGCGTCGATGTTCTTGTAGGCCATCGGGATCTCGTCGATGACGTCCTCGTCCTTGCGGCACTCCACGCCCTCGGTGGCCTTGATCTGGTCGGCCACGGTGTAGCGTTGCTTGGCCTTGGTGCGGCTCATCACGCGGCCGGCACCGTGGCTGCAGCTCTCGAAGCTCTCCGGGTTGCCCAGGCCGCGCACGATGAAGCTGCGCGCACCCATGCTGCCTGGGATGATGCCCAGCTCGCCGCGCTTGGCGCTCACGGCGCCCTTGCGGGTCACGAACACGTCCTGGCCGAAGTGGCGCTCCTGCTGCACGTAGTTGTGGTGGCAGTTCACCGCTTCCACATGGGCCTCGAAAGGCTTGGTGATGACCTTGCGGACGATGGCGATCAGGTTGGCCATCATCACTTCGCGGTTCTTGGCCGCGAAGCGCTGCGCCCAGCCCACGGCACGCACGTAGTCGCCGAAGTACTGCGCCCCTTCCTCGAAGTAGGCCAGGTCCTTGTCGGGCAGGTTGCGCTGGTGCTGTTCGGCATCCTTCTTGGCCAGCTCGATGAAGTGCGTGCCGATGGCGTTACCCACACCGCGCGAACCCGAGTGCAGCATGAACCACACGGCGCCCGCCTCGTCCAGGCACACCTCGATGAAGTGGTTGCCCGTACCCAGCGTTCCCAGGTGCTTGCGGTTGTTGGTGTTCTTGATGCGCGGGTGCAGCTCGCACAGCGCGTCGAACTCGTCCACGAGGCCGGCCCAGGCTTGGTCCACCAGCGCGGGCGGGTTCTCCCACGAGCCGGTGTCGCGGCCGCGGTGCTTGGGGACCGAGCCGTGCGGCACGGCGCGCTCGATGGCCGAACGCAGCGGGCCGAGGTTGTCAGGCAGGTCCTCGGCGGTCAGCGTGGTCTTGCAGGCCATCATGCCGCAGCCGATGTCCACGCCCACGGCCGCCGGGATGATGGCCTTGACGGTGGGGATCACCGAGCCCACGGTCGCACCGATGCCCACGTGCACGTCGGGCATGGCCGCCACGTGCTTGAACACCACCGGCAGGCGGGCCGCGTTGGCCAGCTGCTTCAGCGCATCGGGCTCCACGGGCACGCCGCGGGTCCACATCTTGATCGGCACGCCGGCTTCGGTTTCGGCGACGTCGAAGTTCTTTAGTTCTGGCATCTCGTTCTTCTTGAAAAAAGTGGTGACGAGGGGCGATGAAATCTTCACTCCGCCATCCATTGCTGGACCGGGACTTGAACCCGGGCGCCCCGCGACTGCTCACGGGGCACGCAGCGATTGCTGCGTGCGTCTACCTGTAATTCCATCTGCATTCACCGCAAACAAAAGGGTGCGACGAGAGAGGCAAGACGTTAGCCGCCCCGGTTGCCCAGGGCTGGGGATTCGAACCCCCGGCGTTCCAATATGTAGTCCTGCCGGCATTCGCACCGGAAACAAAGGCCCCCGCGTGGCGACCAACGGTTGATGAGACGTTCATTTCAAAGATGTAGTCCCATCGGCATTCGCCACGCGACGACTTATTCATTCATTCAGGTTGAAGGGGTGCCTGGGGCGACCAGAGTCGCAAGAACGGTCTACGGGTTCTCCGTCGCAGGTTTGCAGCCTGCACGACCTGATTGCGCTGTATTCCTGCGGGCATTCGCCGCAGGCACCTTTCAACTTCCTCCCTGAGCGTTCTTCATAGCTCTATTGCGGGGCTAGCGCGATCTTGTCGATCTCGCTCACCCAGTGTTCGGCGCTGGTCTGCCCTTGAGCGAACCGCGCCATCGTCTCGAACACCGCGTCCGAGAAGCCGCCGATGTTCATCACATCGGCACGCTCCGCGACCTGGGTGGTCGTGTTGGGCTGCAGGTCCAGGCAGATCAAACGCGCCTGCGGGTTGCGCTGCTTGATCTTTTCCCACTCGATCAAGGTCTGCGTCGCACCGCGGCGGGCATCCACCCAGGACTCGTTGTCCGACACGAACACCACCACGTCCACCTCCGCCTTTTCGCGGTTCAGCAGCGCCAGCGGCGCGCTGCAGTTCGTACCACCACCGCCAATGGCGGCGAGGGCCTGGGCCTGCGTCATCACCGAATCGCGCGGGTTCAGCCACAGCTTCACGACGTCGTTCTCGAACGGCAGCACGCGAGTACCGCGGTTCTTGGCGCTGATCGCCGCGGCCACCAGGGCCGCCACGTCGATGCAGCGCACCGTGGACGTCGCCGAACCACGATGACCCGTCAGCGGCGAGCTCATGGAGCCCGACACGTCGGGGCACACGACCACGCGGCCCTGGAACGCCGGCACATTGGCCAGCGCCAGTTCCATGGCGTCCTGCAGCGCCTCGCGCACCTTGGCAGGCACGCCCTCGTCCGCGGCCTTGTAAGCCGACAGCAGCTGGAAGGGCAGCACGCGGGCACGGCGAACGCTTTCGGCGTCGCTGAGCTTGTTGGCCACCATGTTCTCCATGTGCTTCAGGCCGAACACGCCTTGGCGGGCCAAGGTGTTCAGGTTCTGGCGCACCATCTGCCAGGAGCCGTCACGGGCGATCTGCGCCCAGTGCTCGGTCTTCAGCGGCAGCGCGGTCAGCAGCTGGAAAGGCACGGCAGGCACTTCGCCCGGCGCCTTGCCCTCGGCCAGTTCGCGCTTGAAGCGCTCGAAGGCCAAGGTCAGCGGCGGCAGCGCGGCTTCGTCGTACGGGCGGCCGATCAGCCAGGCGAACCAGGCGGCACGCCAGGCCTCCGCAGGCTTGGGGTGCACCATCTTCACGACGTCCGCCAGCGACGGCGTGGTGCCGACGGCGGCGTTCAGCAGTTGCTGCTCGGTCGCCGACAGCAGCCATTGCTGCACCAGCTTCTTGGGGCGCGTGCCGAGCGACTTGCGACCCAGCTGACCGCTACGCAGCATCTGCACAAAGCCGCGCAGCGTCTTGCCGTTGTCCACCACGCGGCCGAACACACGGGCCAGCAGGGCGACGTCGAGCACCGCCAGGTGGGCAGCCAGCAGCACCGGCATGTCCTTCATGTGGGCCTGGCGGGCGTAAATGGCCGTCTTGGCGACGAACTCGGGCTCCACGGCCTGGGCCAGCGCCAGCACGGTGTCCAGTTGCGACTCGGCGTTGGCGTAGAAGGTCTGGTTCAGGCAGCCGGTGGCGGCGAGCTGGGCCAGCTGGTGGCGCGGGCTCAGCGCGTAGGCCGGGGCACCGGCGGCGTTGTGCACCGTGGCGGCGGGCAGCAGGGTGCCCTTGTTCGTCTGGAAGAGTTGGGTGTTGACCATGTTTCTTGTCTCGCTTGCATTCAACTTGTGCCTTCTCTTTTGCAACGGGTGTGCCAGGTTCGGCGTCGCGCACTCAGAAACTTCGCAAGTTGTTGATTCATAAGAAAACATGCCTACTCCGCGACGTTCGTCGCGTGCCTCCTGGCTCTGGCGCCTGTCTAAAGACTAGAATTTCAGCTAGCTAACTAGTTTTTCATCCATGCCCAAGCGCAAGGTCATGATCGGCTTCCTGGGCAGCCAGCTCGACAGCGGCCAGGGTGCGGGCCGTTGGGAGAAGTGGCGGCCCACCGTGTCCATCGCGCAGCACGAGGACTTGCTGGTGGACCGCATCGAGCTGCTGCATGCGCCCGCCCATGTGGGCCTGGCGGAGCAGGTCAGCCGCGACATCGGGTCGGTCTCGCCACACACCGAGGTGCGCCGCACGTCCATGAGCGTGCGCGACCCCTGGGACTTCGGCGAGGTGTACGGCGCGCTGTACGACTGGGTTCGCACCTACGACTTCGACCTCGATGCTGAGGAGTACTGGGTGCACATCACCACCGGCACCCACGTCGGCCAGATCTGCCTTTTCCTGCTGGTGGAGTCGCGCTTCATCCCGGGCGTGCTGCTGCAGACCTCGCCGCCCAAGCGCCAGGTGAGCGGCCATGCGGGCACCTACACGCTGATCGACCTGGACCTGTCCCGCTACGACGACCTGGCGCGCCGCTTCGAGCAGGCGCAGGCCGATGCGCTGGACTTTTTGAAGAGCGGCATCGCGACGCGCAACCCGGCGTTCAATGCGCTGATCGCGGAGATTGAGCGAGTCGCCGTGCGCTCACGCGCGCCGGTGCTGCTGACCGGGCCCACCGGCGCCGGCAAGTCGCACCTGGCGCGGCGCATGTACGAGCTGAAGAAGGCCCGCCACCAGGTCAACGGCGACTTCGTGGAGGTGAACTGCGCGACGTTGCGCGGCGATGGCGCGGCGTCCACGCTGTTCGGCCACAAGAAGGGCTCGTTCACGGGCGCCGCGGCCGACCGCGCCGGGCTGCTGCGCGCGGCGGACGGCGGCGTGCTGTTCCTGGACGAGATCGGCGAGCTGGGGCCGGACGAGCAGGCCATGCTGCTGAAGGCGGTGGAGGAGAAGAAGTTCTTCCCCGTCGGCGCGGACCGCGAGGTGGCGAGCGACTTCCAGCTCGTGGCCGGCACCAACCGCGACCTGCGGCTGGAGGTGGCGGCCGGGCGCTTTCGCGAGGACTTGTTCGCCCGCATCAATTTATGGTCGTACACGCTGCCGGGCCTGGCCGAACGGCCCGAAGACCTGGCGCCCAACATCGACCACCTGCTGCAGCGCGCCGGCGCCGAGCTCCAGCAGGCCGTGCGCTTCAACACCGAGGCTCGGGCGCGCTACCTGGCGTTTGCCCAGTCCCCCGATGCGCACTGGAGCGGCAACTTCCGCGACCTGTCCGCCAGCATCACCCGCCTGGCCACGCTGGCCGAGGGCGGCCGCATCGACACGGCCCTGGTGGACGCCGAGATCCTGCGGCTGCGCTGGATGTGGCAGCGGGACGCTGTCGACACAGGGTCCAAGACCGACCTCGCCGCCGTGCTGGGCAAGGAAAGCTGGCAGGCGCTGGACCTGTTCGACCAGCTCCAGCTCCAGGCCGTGGCCGACGTCTGCCGGCAGAGCAGCAGCCTGTCGGACGCCGGCCGGCGGCTGTTCCAGCGCACGCGCGAGAAGCGCCAAGTCGTCAACGACGCCGACCGGCTGCGCAAATACCTGCTCAAGCATGGGCTGAGCTGGGAGCTACTCAGGGCCTGAAAGGACCGAAGCGAAGGCCGATGTAGGTACATAGGCACAATTCGGTTGGCACGGATGGACACTCCGCGCCAAGCAGGCACATTCGTGCAAGCGCTGTCATGACACCTGAAATGCTCGAATCCTCCTCGGCTGGCCTTGGCCGTCGCCAATTGCTGCAAGGCGCGCTGGCGTCGGCGTTGCCGGCTTTGAGCCTGCCAGTGGCCGCAGCGCCCGGCCCGCTGATCGTGGGCGGCCTGCCCGTCACCTGCAACCTGACGCTGCCCGTCGCCTGCACGGCGCGCGCCACGTCCAACCAGGCGGCCGGCAGCAAGGCCTTCCAGTTCGAGTACAGCAAGTACAACGGCTGGCCGGAGATCAAGGAATCGCTGATGACGGGCGGCATCCAGGCCGCCTACATGCTGGCGCCGCTGGTCATGGACCTGGCGGACAAGAAGATCCCCGTCAAGATCGTGTCGCTGGGCCACCGCTCGGGCGCCGTCATCATGGTGCGCACCGATTCGCCGTACAAGAAGTTCAAGGACCTCACGAGCAAGCGCATCGCCATCCCCAGCCGCTTCGCGGTGGACTTCTTGTTCCTGCGCAAGATGCTGGCGCAGGAGGGCATGACGCCCAAGGACATCCAGATCGTCGAGATGCCGCCGCCGGACATGCCCGCGGCCCTGTTCGCCAAGGCCGTGGACGCCTATTGCACCGGCGAACCCTTCGGCGCCGCGGCCCAGCGCGCGGGCTATGCCAAGCCGCTGCGCATGACGCGCGACGAGTGGCGCAACTACATCTGCTGCGTGCTGACCGTGCGCGAGGAGCTGATCAAGGACAACCGGCCGCTGGTGCAGGACCTCGTCAACCACGTGCAGGGCGCCGGCAACTGGCTGGACCTGCAGCAAGCCAACCGCGAGAAGGCCATACAGATCGCCGCCGGTCGCAAGTTCTTCAACCAGGACCCCAACATCCTGCGCTTCGTGATGGAGAACCCGACGGACCGCGTGACCTATGGCGACCTGCGCATGATCCGCGCCGAGTTCGACGAGCTGATGCAGCTCTCCATCGAGGCCGGCACGCTCAAGGCCCCGGTGGCCTACGAGAAGTACGTCGACGAGAGTTTTGTAAAGGCGGCCAAGGCCGCGCCCATTCCTATATGAAGCGTCGCGCGCTGTTGCTGGCCACGTTGCCGCTGTCTGTGCTGGCAGCCACGGCTCCCGCCCCCCGCCTCAAGGCCGGCGTCTTCGAGCCCGCCCAGCCCGCGCCCGAGTTCGCGCTCAAGGGCAGCGATGGCGCCGAGCTCAAGCTCGCGCGCTTCAAGGGCAAGCTGGTGCTGCTGGTGTTCGGCTTCACCAACTGCCCCGAGGTCTGCCCCACGACGCTGGCGACGCTGGCCCAGGCACGCAAAGACCTGGGTGCGGACGCCGCGGACGTGCAAGTGGTCTACGTGACGGTGGACCCCGAACGCGACGACGTCACCCGCATCCGCAAGTACCTCGGCGCGTTCGATGCGACGTTCATCGGCGGCACCGACACGCCCGACACGCTGGCCGCCATGCGCAAGCGCTATGGCGTCGTCGCCGAGAAGATCGCGCCCAAGCAGGGCAATGCCTACGGCATGAACCATTCGACGTCGGTCTTCCTGATCGACCGCACGGGCAAGCTGCAGGCCATGATGCCCTATGGCCACCAGGCCAAGGACTTCGTGCACGACCTGAAAATCCTGCTGGCCTCGAAGTGAAGCGCTGGCTCTGGCTCCTGCCGGTGGTGATGGTGCTGGCGCCGCTGGCCTGGGCTGCTTTCGCCCCCATAGCCCTGCCCACGCGCGACGAACTGTTCGAGATCCCGCCCGGCACCTACGCGCGCCGCATGGCCGGCGACAAGATCGAGATCCTGCCGGACCGCATCGACCTGACGCTAGGCCTGAACGACGTGCTGCTGCTGCGCAACCGCGACGAGGTGCCGCAGCAGTTCGGGCCCGTGCTCATCATGCCGGGGCAGAGTTTTCGCCTGCCCTTCGAGGTCGCGTCCAGCTACAGCTTCGCCTGCAGCGCGCATGCCAGCGGCCAGATGGCCGTCGTCGTGGCGCCCACGCCCGAGCGCGGCTGGCAGGCGCTGAAGTGGCGCTGGCAGCACTTCAAGAAAAACCGTAATAAGCAAGAGGAGGGGCGGTGAAGCTGCGCCTGAGTCATGTCCTGCCGCCGCTGGCGGTCATCGCGGCGGTCATCGCCATCTGGTGGGGCGTCGTCGTCTACACCGAGAGCCCCATCTTCCCGACACCCTGGGCCGTCGTCACCGGCACGCTGGAGCTCGCCGCAGACGGCACGCTGTGGGAGCACATCACCGCGTCGCTGATGCGCGTGGGCATAGGCTTTGGCTGCGCGATGCTGGTGGGCATCCCGCTGGGGCTGTGGATGGGCTGGGTGTCCGGCGCCTACCGCACTTTCAACCCCATCTTCCAGATGCTGCGGCCCATCTCGCCCATCGCGTGGATCCCGCTGGCCATCCTGTGGTTCGGCGTGGGCGACGTGTCGCCCATCTTCCTGATCTTCATCTCGTCGGTGTTCCCGCTCATCGTGCAGACGACGTCGGGCGTGCACACCATTGACCGACGCTACCTGCGCGCGGCGGCCAACTTCGGCGTCACGCGCGGCACCATGTTCCGCCGCGTGGTCATCCCGGCCGTGCTGCCGGAAATCATCATCGGCATGCGCATCGGCATCGGCGTGGCCTGGCTGGTGGTGGTGGCGGCCGAGATGATCGCGCTGCGCTCGGGCCTGGGCTACCTGATCATGGACTCGCGCAACGCCGGCAACCGCTACGACCTCGTCATCGCCAGCATGATCATCATCGGCGTCATCGGCCTGATGCTGGACGGCATCACCCGACTGCTGGAAAAACTCAAGACCGTGCGGTGGCGCTATGTCCGATGAAATGAAGCCCCTCGCCCAACCTCGCGTCGCTGAACGCGAGCGAGTCTGGTCGGTCCCCCGCGGGGACGGCGATGCCCCCGGCATTGAGCCGTGGGCACACGCCAAAGGCGGGCCGGCTAGGGAGCGGCCCGTCGCTCGGCCCGCAACGCCACACCACGATTGCGGAACGGATCACTGACATGCCTCCCAAGATCGCCGTCAAAGGCCTCACCAAGAGCTTCACCGCCGCCAAGGGCGGCCAGCTGCCCGTCATCGACGGCGTGGATTTCGAAGTCGCCGAGGGCGAGTTCGTCGCCATCGTGGGCCCCTCGGGCTGCGGCAAGTCCACGCTGATGAACATCCTCGCCGGCTTCGAGAAGCCCGATGCCGGCCACCTGCTTATCGCCGGCCAGCCCCACCCGGGCCCCAGCCCGCAGGGCATCGTCATCTCGCAGTACGGCTCGGTCTTCCCCTGGCTGACCGTGCAGCAGAACCTGATGTTCGGCCTGGACGCACAGGCCAAGGGCAAGATCAACGCCGACCTCGCCGACCACTACGCCGCCATGGTGGGCCTCAAGGGCTTCGAGAATGCCTACCCGCACGAGCTGTCGGGCGGCATGCTCAAGCGCGTGGAACTGGCGCGGGCCTTCATCGTGAAGCCCGAGATCCTGTATCTCGACGAGCCCTTCTCCGCGCTGGACGCGCTGATGAACCTGCGCATGCGCAACGAGCTGCTGCGCATCCTGGCGGAAGAGAAGCACACCGTGCTGCTCATCACCCACGACGTGGACGAGGCCCTCTACATGGCCGACCGCATTTTGGTGTTGTCGCCCCGGCCCACGCGCATCCAGGCCCGCTTCGAACTGGACATGCCGCATCCGCGACGGTTGATCAGCCCCGAGATGGACGCGCTCCGCGAAGCGATCCTCAAGGAACTCGGGCTGGAAATGCCCGCCTAGCCTTTGACGACTGCGCCGGTGCTGTCGAGCACGCGCAGCGTCACCGGAATGGCCGGCGCCACGCTCTGTGTGATGGTGCAGAAGTCTTCAAAAGTGTCCAGCACACGCTGCAGGTGAGCCAGCTCCGCGGCCGGCTTGCCCAGGTGCAGGTCCACGGCCAGGCCTTGCACACGGGCACGGTTGCGCTCGTTGCGGCCCACGGTGGCCTTGACCTCGGTGCGCAGCGGCGAAGGGTTGTCCTTGTACTTCCGGAAGGCGAAGAAGATGGACGCGCTCAGGCAATTGCCCACGGCTGAGGCCAGCAGGTCCGCCGGGTCAGGGCCCAGGCCCGTGCCCATTGGCGCCGGCTCGTCGGACAGCAGCACCGCCATCTCAGGTGCGTAGTGATGCTCGAACTGGTAGCCCTGGCGCTGGGTCAGGGTGACGTTGGGTTGGTCCATAAGGCTTCTTGGGTTGGAATAGTTACTGATGGCAAAGCTTCAAACTGAAGGTCAACGCATCGACCTAAATCGACAACCTGGTCTAAATCTTGACGCCGGAGCGAGAAGATTTGAGGGCGTACCTTCTCGCTCCTAGAAGAAGAGTGATTCGTAGGCCCGTCTTAAAGGCCGTAAAAATCGATTGGCCAGATTCAAACATAGGCCAAAGGCGGGAATTAGTGAGTTAGGCGAGTGTGCGCATTCCTAAATAGAAAATGAGCCTCCCGGTAGGAGGCTCATCTGTTAGGAGACAGAGGACTACGAGTGGCTAGTTCTATCTTTTATCTTGATCGCCTGCTGCACCTCTTCTGGGAAGGCATCAATTACCGCAAGGTATAGGCGAGCCGCTCGATCAGGCTCACGAATACCTTGCTCCCAATTTCTAATGTTCTGGATGCTGAGCCCAAATTGCTTGGCAAATGATTGTTGAGTTAGTCCAAGCCTCTTGCGTAGAGTCACAAGATCGATCCTAGGCTCAGGAACTTCCACCTGAACAACGTCATGTTCTTCATACGCTTCCCGCGTGCTGAGATCTGCGAGATCCTTTTTGGCTTGTTCTCCTGTCATTGGTGGAGAAGTTTTCATTGAACCAATTCCCTCTGTGGGTTGGCAGATTTGTCGTAGTGGCGAAACTTTCGATTTGAAAGATTGCGTCGCAACGGCATTCGATGTGGCAGCCTTGCATTGCTGAAACTCACAACTATCAAGCATGGAAAAAAACTCGAGCATTCCGGACTTCAGCATAGAGTGTCGCCGACGACTTGCTGCTGCTGCTGATCGAGACCTTTGCAGTTGGCAAGTCCTTGTAACCACATGATTGCACCAGTAGAAAAGGCGTCGACGTTTCCGTATCGATGCCATCGAACCGATGGTCATGCTCTGTACCGCAACCGGAGTAGCAAATAGGAAATGATGTCGAGTCGGCAAGCGTCCTCTTGATGGTGAAGCAATCTCCGAAGTGGAGGCCACTAAGGTAATCGAAAGCGATGGCATTAGAAACAACATGGCATTCCTCATTTTGGATTTGCTCTCCAGGCTTTGCAAGAGTCATGATTTCAATCGAAATGATTCCTTCGATGAGATGCGAACTTTCAAGTGTTCTGCACAAATGTGCCCGTTCGGGAAGTTGCCCGAGGCGCGAAAGCTTTAGACGAATTTGGCTAACTGATCTAAATCTTTGAAATTCGCTCCGTATCGCGCGACTCGCAGCGCCGCTAGAAAGAAACTGCAATTGTGCCCATCGAGCTGGATCGTAATCGCGCGGGACCTCGTTTACTGAAATTGAAATTGGCGCCGATATTGTTTCAGCGGTGCCTGTGTGCAGCGCTATCAATCTAAGTGCAGCTCGGTATCTTGCTGTAGCCGCTATTCGAGTCGCTGCTGATTCCCACAGGAACGCGCGAGCCGTCCCTGCCTTGTTAATTTCTCCATATATTTGGATCAACGCCCGATCCCTCTGCATCCGCAAAGAATTGCGGCCGTGCCAGTGACCAAGAAGGGCCTTGGCGGCCAGCCACATCAGCAGCTTGATCCACGACGGCAGCTTCGGTTGTGCCGGGGGAGACGGTTGATCGTCATCGTCTGAGGGCTTCAGCATGACAACTCTTATGACCAGCTGCGCCTCGTTGCGCGTAAAAAAGAAGCGCACGCGCCTAAGTTCGAGCACGTAAATGGGGAGCCCCTTGTCATGGAAGCCCGTCAGCTCCCCTTCGTGGGACAACTCTAGAAGCAGACCTTCGATGACGGGTAGATGCTCCACCCGCATGAGCTTGTGCCGCAAGGCATGTGCTTTGGGAACGTACTCAAGCGTCCACTTCTTGCGCTTACCGCCGTTGTCGTAGTCGTCAGAGGGACGGCGCGGCGGCTGCTGGTCTGTCATGTTGGCCTCACGAGGGTGCAGTAATGGAGCATCAGGGTTTGCTCCTACAGTACCTCAGTGGGATTTTTTTCGCAACCCGCTGTCCAGATTCTTAGCAGGGGCGGGTGCGCAACAACGCAGCCTAGTCGCACAGCTAATGTGCGCGGTTGCGTGGGATCTGGCAACTCCTCATCCGTCAGTAGCCCATCAGCCTTGTGCTCCGCCAGTCGTTGCAGACCTTCGGGGCACTACTGCGTAGGACGCTTGAGCAGACGACCAACAAGACCCACCTCTGCAGCGGCCAAGGTAATGCGCTGAAGCGGAAGCGACAGCGCGACGCACTCGAGAAACCGTGAGTTCCTTGTCCACCAGTGGACCACCTTGACGTCAGCAAAGAGATAGACAGCGCCTAGGGCGGGCGCTTTGACGAGTGACATCTGCCCGGACGATCGATCATTGCGTGTGGCGCTCAAAGCTCCGCACTTGATGACGCCCTGCACTTTGGAGGCATCGTCAGCGCAGGTCGCCAGTCTCGAAGTAGATCTCGGTCAAGCCCTTGGCCTGGAAGGCCCGCTGCACGGATGCGTTAGGTTTCTTGACGCCTTGCAGTGCGACGTCGGCCTCGCCGTGCTTGGCGGGTGCCTCCAGCCGCACGATGTGGTCGAAGTCCGGCCGGCGGTCGATGCGCTTGAAGGCGAACCATTCGTCGCCCTTGCCGATCAACCGGTAGTGGCCGGTCGCGCCGGACCGCTTGGCAGCCTGAAGGCGGCGGAACAGCAGCACCTCGTCGACGACGACTTGCTGCTCGGCCGCCTGCGGCTTGCCGCCGCGCTCGAAATGGCCCTCGAAGAAGCGCGCCTTGAACTCGCGCAGCGGCTGGGCGTGGCCGGGGGAGAAGCGCAGCAGGTCGAACAGTTCCGGATCAAAAGTCCACAGCTTGGGCTCGCGCGCCAGGGCCTCGCGCAGCGCCTTGTCGGCTGCCGCATCGGCGAGGTGAAAGCGCAGCAGCACCTGGCTGTCGTGCGGCGTGTGGAACATCGGCAGGTGCGAGGCGTAAAGGCCCTCGCGGCCACCGAAGACGGCCATGCCGTGGCCGCCCATGGCGGTTTCGGCACGAGCGAACACCGGCAGCAGCGCGGCCAGGGCAAAAGTACGGCGCTTCATTCAGCCTCCACGATGAGCTTGCCGCGGTGATCGGATGTGAACAGGCTTTGCAGCGTCGCGGGCAGCTTCTCGAAGCCTTTGACCACCGTCTCCTCGAAGACGATCTCGCCGCGCTGCACCATGGGGCCCACGACGCGCAGCATCTCGTCCATGCGGTGCAGGTAGTCGCGCGCCAGCATGCCCTGGATGGTGGCACGTTGGTAAAGCATGTGGTGCAGGAATCTAGGGCCCAGCTCGGGCTGGTCCAGCCCGCCGGAGTACTGGCTGATGGCGCCGCAGATGACGATGCGGGCGCGGCGGTTGATGAGGGGAATGACGGCGTCGGTGATCCAGCCGCCCACGTTGTCGAAGTAGACATCCACGCCGCCGGTCAGCGCCTTGATCTCGGCCGCCAGCGACTCCGTATCGGCAAAAGCCTTGTAGTCCACCGCCCAGGTCAGCCCCAGGGTGTCGCGCAGCCAGTCGCACTTGGCCACGCTACCGGCGATGCCCAGCACGCGGCAGCCGTTCTTCAGTGCGAACTGCGCCACCAACGAGCCCACGGCCCCGGCCGCGCCGGATACGACGACCACTTCGCCCGCCTTGGGCCGGCCCGACTCCATCAGCCCGAACCAGGCCGTGCGCCCCGGCATGCCCAGCACGCCGATGGCGGTGGAGGGCGGCGCGAGCGCCGGGTCCAGCTTGCGCAGCACCGAGTGGTGCACACGCGCATGCGTCTGCCAGCCCAGCATGCCCTCGACCCAGTCGCCTTCGGCGAGAGTCGGCACCGAGGAAGCCAGCACGCGCCCCACGACGCCGGCCGTTTGCACGGTATCCAGTGCATGGGGCAGCTCGTTGTAGGTGGGCTTCAGCGACTGGTTGATGCGCATGTACGGGTCCACCGACCACCAGCGCGCCTGCACCAGCACCTCGCCGGCCGACAGCGCGGTGGCCAGCGGCGTGGTGACCAGTTCGTAGTGCTCGGGGCCGACCAGGCCCTCCGGGTGCCGGCGGTACAGCCACTGCCGGTTGGTGATGTTTGCGTCCATGGCGGCGATTCTTCTCCCGCGGCTAGTTCCTGTGAAGCAAAACAAAGTCGACAATCGGTGCCTAGAAAGACACGAAATATGGACATCGCCGACCTGCGCAGCTTCCTCGTCATCGCCCGCCACGCCAACCTGCGCGCGGCGGCGGACGAGTTGCACCAGACGCCGTCAGCCCTGTCCAAGGCCATCAAGCGGCTGGAGACGTCCCTCGCCACCCCCGTCTTCGACCGCATCGGCAAGGCCATACGGCTGAATGCGGCCGGTGAGCGGTTGCGCGAACGGGCGCAGGAGTTGGTGGCCCTGGCCGAGCAGACCGAGGCCGAGTTCCGCGGCGTGAGCTTGCGCTCACATTGCCGTTTGCTAGCACCGGCCGTATTGCAGTGGGGCTTCGGTGCCGCATTGGCGGCCCAGCTGCCCACCCATAGCCTGGCCTTTGTGACGCTGTTCGAGGACGCGGCCCTGGCCGCGCTGGCCCGCGGCGAGGGCGACCTGGCCCTGGTGACGGAGGTGGCCCTGGGGGCCGCCCTGCCGGCCGGGTTGGAGGCAAAACGCCTGGGCGAGATCCGCATGCAGCTCGCGGCCGGCGCTGGCCACCCGCTGGCCGCGCGCGGCGAAGTGCCGACCGCTGACGTGCTGCAGCACGACTTCGCGTGCCCGCAGCGCTCCATGTTCTGCGGCCTGGAGCGCGGGGCCAGGGCCGACGGCTGGCGCGACGACCGGCTGCCGCGGCGCATCCGCTTCTGGCTGGACGACTTGCAGTTGCTGATCAGCCTGGTGCGCAGCGGCCAGGCGCTGGCCTACCTGCCCGACTTTGCGTTGGCCGATGCGCCGGGCCTCGTGCGCCTGACGGTGCCGGACTGCCCCTACGAGTGCGTGGAGCAGGTGCACCTCGTGTGGCGCCCGGCCACGGCCAGTGGCTGGCTGGGCGCGTTGATTGCCGGGCTTTAGGGTGCGCCCTGTCATCGGCCGGCGCGTGGCCTACGTTGCCGTTCGTCGCGCCCTGGGTAGCGCCTTTTCCGAGGCGGCTACAGGGCCAGCAACAAAGCGCCACATGAGGACGGAATAATCCAGCCATGCATCGCCTTCGCTCCTTCGTCCTGCCGGCCCTGCTCGGCGCGCTGCTGACCGGCTGCGGCGTCCTGCCCTCGCTGCCGGAGAAGCCCCCGAAATCGGTCTATCAGGGCGAGAAATTTACCGCTGATGAGACTTTTTCAAGGCTGTTCGATGCCAATGTCGACGACACCTGCGAAGCCGCGCGGCGCGCGCTGCTGAGCCAGGGCTATGTCATCAGCAAGGCCGGCAGCGGCGTGGTTCAGGGCGCCAAGCGCTTCCAGCCCGAGGGCGAGGTGCACGTGGAGATCGCCTTCAACGTCGTCTGCGTGGGCGACGGCCCCAAGCAGCAGGTCGCCACCGCCTATGTCAGCGCCCAGCAGGACCGCTATGCGATGAAGAAGAGCCCGCAGGCGGCCAGCCTGGGCGTGAGCGCGCTGGGCTCCATCTCGGTGCCGTTGTCGTCGACGACGGACTCCATGATCAAGGTCGCCTCCGAGACCATTCCCGCGGGCACGTTCTACGACCGCTTTTTCACGCTGATGCAGCGCATGCTGCGCGAAAGCGCCGCCGACCGCTGAGCCGGGCAGTTTTCGCTCATCCCTGCTGCAATTCAGTCATTTCTCAGGGATTGCGTCACAACCCATCGCGACGCACCCCGCCTAGGATGGACCGGCCATGGCCGAGCCACTGCCTCCCTTCGCCGCCATGCCTGCGGCACCGGGTTGGCGGCCGCTGGCGGGCTTCCGGCGCCTGATCGCGGCCGCCTGGCATGTGCCCGGCGGCAGCCCCGATGAAGTGGCGCGGCTGCGCGGCGACCAGTGGCGCGCCGTGGTGGACCAACTGCCCGCCTCGGCCATCACCACGGCCATCGCCGTCGTGCTGCTGCTGGCGGCCATGGGTGGGCGGGCCGAGTGGGCGCGCCTCGCCCCCACGCTGCTCGCGCTGGCCCTGCTGAACGGCTTCAACTTCGCGCTGTGGTGGCATGAACGCCGCCGGCGCCCCTCCGATGCGCCGCCGCGCGGCGTCGTCGCCGGCCTGCTGCTGGCGCTGGACCTGTTCATCGGCGGCGTGCTGGACTCCGCGCTCGCGCTGCAGACCGCCCAGCAGGTGGCCCCTGGCCTGCATGCGCCGCTGGTGGCCGGCGTGGCCGGTGCCATCGCCGCTGCGGCCTGGATGTTCGCGCTGTTGCCCGCCGTGGCCATCGCTTGGGTGCTGGGCGCCTGCGGCACGCTGGCGGTGGGCATCGCGCGGCTGCCGCTGGCCTGGATGGACGGGCTGCTGCCCTTGCTGCCGCTGTACGGCGCGGTGCTGTGCGTGACGGCGCTGCTGAATGCGCGGCTCTTTCTGCTGGGCCGGCAGGCCCAGCATGCGGCCGCGCGCGACCGGCTGACCGTGTCGCTGCTGCTGCGCGACTTCGAGCACCATGCCAGCGACTGGCTGTGGGAGATCGGTGCCGACGGCCGGCTGCGCCACGTGTCGCAGCGGCTGGCCGAACGCCTGGGCCAGCCCGTCGAGACCCTCATCAACCAGCCGTTGCTGGAGCTGCTGGCGCGCCACCTGCCCGCGAACGATGCCGAGGCCCGGCGACGCCTGGACCGGCTGGGCGAGGCACTGGCCGCCGCCGAACCGCTGCACGAGCACGACCTGCACCTGAGCCTGGCGGGGGTGGACGCCTGGTGGTCGCTGAGCGGGCGGCGCCTGGACGGCGGCGGCGGCTGGCGCGGCGTGGGCAGCGATGTCAGCGAGGTGCGCGAACGCGAGCGCGAGCTGCTGCGCCTGGCCGACCAGGACCCCGTCACCGGCCTCGCCAACCGCCACCAGTTCCATCGCCGCCTGGCCATGTACCTCGGCGGTGGCGGCCCCATCTCGCCCTGCACGGTGCTGCTGCTGGACCTGGACTGCTTCAAGCAGGTCAACGACAGCCTGGGCCACGCCGCGGGCGACCATCTGCTCGCGGCCGTGGGCGAGCGGCTGCGCGACAGCCTCGCTTCCCGGCGCGGCAGTGGCGACCTCGTCGCGCGGCTGGGCGCCGACGAATTCGCGCTGCTGCTGCGCGGCGAGTTGGCGCCTGAGGCCATCCAGCGCCTGGGCAAGCAGTTGCGCAGCGCGCTGCGCGTGCCGGTGGCCTTCGATGGCCACGAGATCGACGTGCGCGCCAGCATAGGCGCGGCCTGCGCGCCACGCCATGCGCAAGCCCCTGACCCGCTGCTGCGTGCGGCCGACCTGGCCTTGTTCGCCGCCAAGGCCGCCGGGCGCGACCGCCTGGTGCTGTTCGAGCCGGCGCTGCAGCAGGAGGCGCAGGACCGCCTGGCGCTGCTGGCCGACCTGCGCCTGGCGCTGGATGCCGGCCAGCTGGAGATGCACTACCAGCCGCAGATCGAGCTGGCCACGGGCCGGCTGCTGGGCTTCGAGGCGCTGATGCGCTGGCGCCACCCCACGCGCGGCCTGGTGCCGCCGGCCGTGTTCATTCCGCTGGCCGAGGACAGCGGCCTCATCGTGCCCATAGGCGCCTGGGCGCTGCGGGTGTCGTGCCGCGACGCGGCGCGCTGGCCCGGCGAGCTGCGCGTGGCCGTCAACGTGTCGGCGCTGCAGTTCGAGCGCAGCCCCATCGAGCTGCACGTGCTGGAAGCGCTGGAGCGCAGCGGGCTGCCGGCCGACCGGCTGGAGATCGAGCTGACCGAGTCGGCCCTGCTGCAGGACAGCCAGCACGCCATCGACCTGCTCACGCGGCTGCGGGCCTTGGGCGTGCGCATCGCGCTGGACGACTTCGGCACCGGCTTCTCGTCGCTGGCCTATCTGCGCCGCCTGCCGCTGGACCAGCTCAAGATCGACCGCGCCTTCATCGCCGACCTGGACCACCCGCAGGCCGGCGGCACGGCGCGCGCCATCGTCTCGGCCATCCACGAGCTGGCCCAGGCCCTGGGCCTGCACACGGTGGCCGAGGGCATAGAGACAGCCGAGCAGCAGCAGGTGCTGGCCGAGCTGGGCTGCGGCATGGGCCAGGGCTTTTTGTTCGCGCAGGCCCTGCCGCGGGACGCGACGCAGGCCTTCGTGGAACTGGCCCATCGCGGCGGCATTGCCGCGGCCCGCGAGGCGCAGATCGGCGTCGACACCGTCAGCTCACCGCAGACCGCGTGGCCATCGACCCGGCTGCAGATGCGCAGCGTGCTGCAACTGCCCGACACGCGTTTCAGCAGCGGGGAGTTCTGATGCCCCTCGCCCATTCTCGCGACGCTGAACGCGCGCGAACCTGGTCGGTCTTGCAGACCGCGCTGCGGCATGTGCCGCAGCCCTTCGGCAGGCACACGCCGCCCACCGGGCGCCATGTGTCCAGCCTCAGCCCCCGCGGGGACGAGGCTGCATACGGCATTGAGCCGTAAGCAGCCTCAGGTGGGCCGGCTCGGTGAACTGGAGTCGGACACAAGCAGTCCCTGCGGACTGCTTGTGCCTACGGAAGGCCATGGGCCTCTGGCCCATGGCAGGCCCAGCGCTCGGCCCGGATACCCGGTTGTCACGGCGCGCGGTTGCCGCCCGCGATGCGCACCAGCTCGCCACCGGCCGCCGCAGCGCGCATGGCCGTGGACAGGCGTTGGGCCAGCGCCTCGTGGCCCGGCGCGACCCAGACGTGCAGGTTCACGCGGGCCAGCACGCTGCGGTACAAGGTCACGCCATTCACCTGCACCGGCGGGCCGTAGTCGCGCTCGGCGTTGAGCAGGCACAGGTCCACGCGCTGCATGGCCACCATGCCCAGGCAGGAATCGGCCGAGTTCGTGACCTCCACGCCCGCGCGGCCGGTCAGCGACAACTCGATCGCCTTGATGCCGCGCACATGGGCCACGCGCAGCGTGCCCAGCTCGCCCCAGGACGCCGGCGCGAGCGTCGGCGAGCGGCTGAAGCTCATGATGGAGGTGCTGAGCAGGTGGGGGTCGACGCGGATGGCGCCGGGCACGACCTTGTCAAACTGCGGCATGCGCAGCATGTCGGCGTCGTACTGGCCGGTGCGAAAGCTCGTCAGCGCCCGCTCCACCGGCTCGCGCGTCAGCGTGTAGCTCAGGCCCGCATGGCGCATCACCAGCGCGATGGCGGCATCGGCAATCTCGTTGCCCCGGGCCGAGGCCGCCGGGCTGACGATCAGGCGCACCGGCTCGGCAATGACAGGCACTTCGGGTGCTGCCACAACCATCCCGGCCCACACGAGCAGGCCCAGGACGGCAGCATGGCGGCACGACATGCCGCCATCATCAGCCAATGGCGCCCCACTGCGCGCGGCAGGAATGCCGCTGTTGCGCGGCCCCCATCACCTTCCCCCGATCCGCGGGGTCTGACCCCGGTTCGCAGGACAAGCCGAGTTTGAAACCCGGCCCTGCGCCGCCCAAGCTCTTGGACCGGAGGGATTCCGGGCAAGGAGTGGCTCATGAGAACGCTTTCCAAGATTGCCGCCCGCATCACCGTCGCCAGCCTGGCCTTGCTGCCCATGCTGGGTGGCGCACAGGTCGCCCCCAACTGCGGCGTGCCGGGCACCCCGCCCTGCCCCACACCGGAGCCCGGCACCTGGCCGCTGGTGGCCCTGGCCCTGGGCGTGCTGGTGGCGGTGAAGTTCATCAAGCGCAAGTGAACGGCCGCGCCTGACAGGGCGCCGGCTTGCCGGCTGACGGGCGGCCCTTTGGGCCGGGGCCAAGATCGCGCGCATGAAACTGCCGCTGCGCGCCCTGTCCGTCATCCATGCCTTCACGGCGACCGCGTTCGCGCTGGCCGCGCTGGTGCTGCTGGCCGTCGCCTGCCGGCTGGGTTTCAGCGCGCTGACCGGCGACTTCGATCGCACCGTCGCCCAGCAGATCATCGAGGCCATGGGCGTGCTGGCCTCCGCCGTCGTCGCGCTGCAGATCGCCCAGACCATCCTGGAAGAAGAGGTGGTGCGCGACGCCCACGTCAGCGGGCCCACGCGCGTGCGGCGCTTCCTGTCGCGCTTCCTGGTCGTCATCGTCGTCGCGCTGGCGATTGAGAGCCTGGTGGCCACCTTCCGCGCCGCGCACGAAGACCCCAGCGGCCTGCTGCTCGCCGCCGCGTTGGTGGCGGCCATCGGCCTGCTGCTGACGGGCTGGGGCCTGTTCATCCGCTTCAACCGCTATGCGGAGGAACTGGAGCCCGAGGCCATGCAAGACGCCAAGCGCGAAGACAAAAAACTCAAGTGACGGTCAGTTCGCCAGTCGGGCTGCCCTCTCCAGCAGCATGGCGCGCTGCACCTCGTTGTCGTTGAGCTCCGCGGCACGCAGGTAGGCCTCGCGGGCCTCGGTGATACGGCCCAGGCGCTCCAGCACGTCGGCCTGGGCGCCGGCCAGGAAGGGGTAGCGCTGCAGGTGCGGCTCGGCGGCCAGCGCCTGCAGCAGCGGCCAGGCCGCTTCCGGCCCCTGGGCGAAGCTGACGGCGACGGCGCGGTTCAGCGCGATGACGGGCGAGGGGTTCAGGGCCAGCAGGCGGTCGTAGCCGGCGACTATTGATCCCCAATCGGTGTCTTCGGCGCGCGCCGCACGTGCGTGGCAGGCGGCGATCGCGGCCTGCAGCGTGTACGGGCCGTCGCCTTCGAGCTGCTGCGCGCGGGCCAGGGCGGCCAGGCCGCGCTGGATGAGCAGGCGGTCCCAGCGGCGGCGGTCCTGATCGGGCAGCAGCACGGGGCGGCCTTGTGCGTCCAGCCGCGCGGGCAGGCGGGAGGCCTGGATCTCCAGCAGGGCCGCCAGGCCATGCACCTCGGCCTCGGTAGGCAGCAGGTGTTGCAGCTGGCGCACGAGGCGCAAGGCTTCATCGCACAGCGCCGGGCGCAGCAGGCTGGCGCCGCTGCCCGCGCTGTGGCCTTCGTTGAAGATCAGGTAGACGACCGCGAGCACGGCGCCCAGGCGCTCGGCACGCTCGTCGGCATTGGGCAGCTCATAGGCCTTGCCGTTGAGCGCCTTCTTGGCGCGCACGATGCGCTGGGCCACCGTCGCCTCGGGCTGCAGGAAGGCGCGCGCGATCTCGGCCGTCTCCAGGCCGCCCAGCAGCCGCAATGTCAGCGCGACTTGCGCCTCGCGCGGCAGCACCGGGTGGCAGGCGATGAAGATGAGGCGCAGCTGCTCGTCGCCGATCTCGGCCTGGTCGCGCGCGGCGTCGAGGTGGTCGACAAAGTCGGGCACCACATGGGTCTGCGCGGCCTCGTCGTCGGCCGCGAGGGCCTGGTGTTCGCGCTCGAGCATCGCGCGTCTGCGCAGACGGTCCAGCGCCTTGTTGCGAGTGCTCGTCATCAGCCAGGCGGCAGGGTTGTCGGGCTGGCCGTCGCGCGGCCAGGCTTCGAGCGCGGCAATGAGGGCGTCCTGCGCGCAGTCCTCGGCCTCGTCGAGGTCGCGCAGCATCTTGGCCGCTGCGCCGACGAGGCGGCTGCGCTCGATGCGCCAGACGCCCGCTGCAATGTCTGCATGATTCACGGCGCGAGTGTGCCGTCAGTTGCCGTCATACGCTCGCTGGATGGCGGCGAGATCGAGCTTTTGCATGCTCCACACGGCCTGCAGCGCGCGCTGCGTGCGGGTCGAGTCGGGGTCGCGGATCATCTCGAAGAAGGCCTTGGGCACCACCTGCCAGGCCAGGCCCCAGGCATCCTTGAGCCATCCGCATTGGGAGTGCGCACCACCGCCGGCGGGCAGTTGCTCCCAGAGGTGGTCGATCTCGGCCTGGTCCTCGCAGGCGACGACCAGCGAGAAGGCCTCGGTGAGCTTGAGGTGCGGCCCACCGTTGAAGGCGACCAGCGGCTGACCGGCCAGCTCGAAGCTGACGGCCATCACCGAGCCCGCGGGCGCCGGAGCGCCCTCGCCCCAGCGCTGGGTGTGCGTGACCTTGCCGTTGCCGCGGAAGACCTTCAGGTAGTGCTCCACCGCGGCGTCAGCGCCGCTTTGCAGCCAGATGAAGGGCGTGAGCTTGTGCTGGATCAACATGATGGTCTCCTTGGTGTTCAGGCTTGCGGAGGCATTCCGCTCATGTGGACGAGTTCCCAGTGGTGCCCGTCCAGGTCTTCAAAGCCGTGGCCGTACATGAAGCCGTAGTCCTGCGGCTCGCTGGGGATCTTGGCGCCGGCGGCGCGCGCCTTGGCGACGAGGTCGTCCACCTCGTCGCGGCTCTCGCAGGACAGGCACACCCAGCCGGTGGTGACTTCATGCGCGTTGCCCAGCGCCTTGGCCGTGAAGGTCTTGGCGAAGTCCTCGGCCAGCAGCATGGCGTAGAGGTTGTCGCCCAGGATGAGGCTGGCGCCCTGGTCGTTGGTGAACTGCGGGTTGAAGCTGTAGCCCAGAGCCTCGAAGAAGGCCTTGCTGGCGGGCAGGTTCTTGCAGGGGAGGTTCACGAAGATGTTCTTGTGCATGGCGGTCTCACTCGGGTTTGACGAGGGGTTGGACGAGATGGATGAGGTTGCCGCAGCCGTCCTCGAACATGACGGCCTTGATGGGGCCCATGTTCTCGGGCTCGCCGCGCACGGTGACGCCGCGCTCGCGCAGCTTCTTCGCCTCGGCCTCGACGTCCTCGGTGACGAAGGCGGTCGCGGGGATGTTGGCCTCGAACAAGGCCTTCTGGTAGACCTTGGCCGGCGCAAAGCCCATGGGTTCCAGCGCCAGCTCGACGCCGTGGATGCCTTCGGGCGACACGACGGTCAGCCAGCGGTAGGTCGGCCCCATGGGGATGTCGGCCATCTTGGTGAAGCCGAGTTTGCCGGTGTAGAAGGCCAGGGCCTTCTCCTGGTCGTCAACCATGACGCTGGCAATCTTGATCTGCATGGTGGTTCTCCTGGTTCAGGTGGGGGTTTCAGACAAGGCCTTCAGGCGCTTGAGTGCCTCCGGCCAGGTGGTCTGCAGGAAGTCGGTGAAGCCGTCGTCCCAGCTCTGCAGGTGCACGACGAGCTGCGTGCCGCCCTGCGGCGTGGCACTGAAGACATAGCGTTCGCGGGCGGGCTCGTGGTGCAGGCGGCTGTCGGGCACCGGGCGGCCGTCCTTGATCTCGCCCACCAGGCGCAGCGACAACTCTTCGTGCGGGCGGCTCACGTCGACGATGGCCTCCATGCCGAAACCCTTGGGGTCCAGGAAGCGCAGCCGGCGGCCGGCCTCCCAGGAGCCCTCAAAGTACGAGCCCTCGGCGAAGGCGCGGGTCCAGTCGCGGTAGGCCAGGGGGTCGAACATGCAGTCCCACACGCGCGCGACCGGTGCGGCGATGGCGATGCTGAACTGAAGGTCCTTCATGCCTGGCCTTCGGCGATCTGGCGCAGGTTCTGCAGGCCGTCCTCGAAGTCGCGACCCACCATCTTGTCCATGTTCATGAACACGCCCATGAGCTTGCTCATGAAGTTGGCCGGGCCGAACATCGTCCAGCGCACCTCGGTGCCGCCATTGGCCATGGGCTGCAGCGTGAACTCGGCCTGGTTGTGGGCCTCGAAGGGTTTCACGAAGTCCAGCTTCAACTGCACGGCGCGGCCGGGTTGCTGGTGGATCACTTCGAGGCTGCCGGTGCCGACCTTGGCGCTCTCCCAGGCGTAGCGCGAGCCTATGCCGGTGGAGGCGCCGCTATAGCTGCCCTTGAGCAGCGGGTCCTTGCGGTCATAGGGGTTCCAGCGGTTGAAGCCGCGCAGTTCACCCACCAGGGGCCAGAGCCTGTCGGCCGGTGCATCGATGCGCAGGCGGCGCTCGACGCGGAACTCGTCGGGGCGGGTGGCGGCATAGGCCAGCAGCAGCACGAGGGCCACACCCAGGCAGATGAGGATGATGGAGAAGTTGCTCATGTCGTTCTCCTCACTCACTCGCTGCGGATGGCCATGTCGCCGCCGGGGGCGAAGTCCGCGTCCTCGTAGAGCTGGCGGACTTCGATCTCGCAGGGCTCGCCGGGGAAGGGGTCGGGGAAGCGGCTGATCCAGGCCTTGGCCTCTTCGACCGAGCGCACCTGGATGATGGTGTAGCCGGCGATCAGCTCCTTGGTCTCGGCGAAGGGGCCGTCGATGATCTCGCGGCGGCCATCGGCGTCATAGCGCTGGCGCCAGCCGTTGCGGCTGGGGCGCAGGCCGGCGCCGTCCAGCAGCACGCCCGCGCGGGCCATCTCCTCGTGGAAGGCACCCATCTCCTCGAAGAGCTTGGCGTACTTGGGGCCGGGGGGCTCGCCGCGCTCACTGGTCACGGTGGCGCGGACTTGGATGATGAATCGCATGGCAGGTCTCCGGGGGTTGGTGAGACAGCGCTCTTTTGCTGCCTTCATACCCACGACGATCCTGGCCGGCCGGAATCGACAGACCCCGGGTAACCACCAGTATTTCGAACTAGGGGGTATTCGGGCCGAGCGCTGGGCCGCTCCCGAGCCGGCCCGCCATGGCGATTTGCTTGCGGCTCAATGCCGCAAGCATCGCCGTCCCCCCGGGGGACCGGTCAGTCGCGCCCGCGTTCAGCGCGGCGCGACTGGACGAGGGGCTCACATGTAACAGGGGCCGACACCGCGGATCTCTACGGTGGCCCACTCGGCGGCCGGGCAGCGTTCGGCCCAGGCCATGGCAACCGCCGGGTCTTCGGTGTCCAGCAGGAAGAAGCCGCCCACCATCTCCTTGGCTTCGGCAAAGGGGCCATCCCAGACCTCGGTATTGCCGCCGCGCTTGGCCATGCGTTTGGCTGCCGTGCCCAGGGAGTTGGTGGCCAGCAGCAGGCCGTTCTCCTTGAGCTCGGCGGCGAAGTCCAGCATGCGCTGGTAGACGGCCTCGCCCGCGACGCGGCCGCGTTCGGCGCGCTGGCCTATGGGTTCGACGATAAGCAGCATCTGGGGCATGGTGGCGTCCGCAATCGGTGGCGATGGCGGCGATTCTGGCGCCTTTGCCTCCCAGATATGGCAGTTGGGTCTGTCGCCCAGATGCGGCACAGTTGGGGCCTTAGCAGGCTTCGCCTCTGGACGAGGCCCACAGCGGAGGCTACGACGATGGACGACATGACCCATGTCGCGATCTTGCTGGTGAAGGCCACGGCCGAGCTGCCCATCGTGGGCACGGCCTCGGGCCGGGCCAAGGTGCTGGGCTACGACCCCCAGGCGCTGCGCGGCATGCCGCTGGCCCTGCTGTGCCCGCTGCGCCAGCCCGACGGGCGGCCCTCGGCCGAGACGCTGGGCGGCGTGCTGGCGCAGTTGCAGCAGTGCGGCTCGCTGAGCCTGCCCTGGAGCTTCCAGACGCGCAGCGGCGAGATGCGCCCCCATGAGCTGCACCTGACGCTGACCGAGCGCGACGGCGAGCAGCAAGTGGCCGTCTGCATGGTGGACATGAGCCGCATGCAGTTCGCCGAGGTGCTGAACCAGGCCAAGAACGAGCTGCTGGAGATGGTGGCCACCGGCCAGCCGCTGCAGCCGGTGCTGAACCGGCTGACGGCCCTCATCGAGTCGCAGTTCGAGGGCCTGTACTGCACGGTGCTGCTGCTGGACCTGGACGGCAAGCACATCCGCGTGGGCGCCGGGCCGCGCATGCCGGCCGACTACATGCAGGCGCTGGAAGGCCTCGCCATCGGCCCCACAGCCGGCTCCTGCGGCACGGCCATGTTCGACGACCGCCTCGTCATCGTCGAGAACATCGCCACCCACCCGCTGTGGGCACCCTACAAGGAGCTGGCCTTGCCCTATGGCTTCAAGGCCTGCTGGTCGGCCCCCATCCATGCGGCCAACCAGGGCGTCATCGGCAGCTTCGCGATGTACTACCGCGAGGTGCGCCGGCCCAGCCACGAGGAGATCAGCGCGCTCAACGTCGCCAGCCACCTGGCCGGCATCGCCATCGACCAGGCCCGCCGCGACGAGGAGCGCCGCCGCGCGGCGCAATGGCTGGAGGAGCAGGTGCAGGCGCGCACCGCCGAGCTGCTGGCCACGCAGGACGAGCTCGTCAACAGCCGCAAGCTCGCCGCGCTGGGCCAGCTGCTGGCCGGCATCGCCCACGAGATGAACACGCCGCTGGGCAATGCGCTGCTGAGCGCCAGCGCGCTGCGTGCCGGCAGCGGCGGCTTCGCCGAGCGGCTGGCCGGTGGCGCACCGCTCAAGCGCCAGGAACTCAACGGCTGGGTGGCGCAGGCGGGCGCGGCCGCCGAACTCGTCGAGCAGAACGTCAACCGCGCGCTGCGCCTGGTCAACCGCTTCAAGGAGTTGACCGAGGGAAGCGGGCGCGCCGTGCGCTCGCGCTTTGACCTGCGCGAGGCCGTGCTGCAGGCCTGGGCCCGCGTGCAGAGCCGCCTGGATGTCGAGCGCATACGCCTGGCCTGCGAGCTGCCCGAGGGCTTCCGGCTGGACGGCTACCCCGAGATCCTGCAGCAGGTGCTGGAGCAGCTGCTGGAGAACGCCTGCCTGCACGCCTTCCGCGGCAAGCCGGACAGCTGGGGCCGCTACATCCGCATCACGGCCCGCCGCAGTGCCGACGCCAGGCTGACGCTGGAGGTCGCCGACAACGGCGTCGGCATGCCGGCTGCTGACCTGGCGCGCGCCTTCGAGCCCTTCTTCACGACGGCCTTCGGCCAGGGTGGCAGCGGCCTGGGCCTGTTCGTCGCGCACAGCCTGGTTGCCGGCATGCTGGGTGGCAGCCTGCAGCTCGAAAGCACCCCCGGCAACGGCACCGTCGCGCGCTTGGAGCTGCCGCTCCAAAGCGATGCCACGCTCGCTTTGGCCGCCTAGCGGCGCACCGGCGACCCGGCCCGCCAGGCCGGGTCGGCCCAACGCTGGAAGGCGCCCATCATCGCGGGCTCGCTCGACTGGCGCTCGGTCGTGAGCGTGGGCAGCGACACGACCTCGAAGCTGCGGCGGTACTTGCCCTCGGCGCGGAACTCGCGGGCCAGCAGCATCTGCGTGCCGCCCGGCACCCAGCCGGCGAACTCGGCCACGCCCAGGCCCGGCTGGGCCGGTGCGGGCGGCATGACCTCGATGTGCCAGCCTCCGTCGCGACCCGGGTCCTTCAGGAACACCCACAGCTCGCGCCAGCCGTCCAGCGGCTGCACGGCCAGGGCCAACGCGCGGCCTTCGCGGTTCAGCGAGGCCGAGGCGAGCGCGACCTGGCCGAAGCTGCAGCGGCGCACGGCCAGCTTGCCCGCCTGTTTCAGCTCGACGCAGCGCTCGCCGTCGGCACCGGGCTGCAGCGCAAGCTGCACCACACCGAAGTCGCGTGCGTTGGCGCTGGTGCCCAGCCAACGCGCCGCGTTCACGCGCATGGCGGCTTCGGCGTAGGCGGCCTGGTCGTCCTCGGTCAGCTCGGAGGGCGTGATGGAGGCGAACTCGGCCAGGGCCGGCACGGCCTCGCCTCCTGAGCCACGGCGCACCTGGGCGAAGGCCAGGCTGGCAGCGACGGAAGCGCGGCGCATTTGCAGGCGGTTCTTCCAGTGCACGGGCAGCGTGGCGGCGTCCACCTGCGCCAGCACCTGCTGGCGCCAGGCGTCGCGGGCCTCGGCCTCGCGCGCCGTGGCGCGGGGGTTCAGGCAGTCGGGGCGCGTGATCGCCAGCGCGGCACGCACGCGCTGCTCGGGCGTGGCAGCCGTGACGAGCACACGGCGGAAGGCCTCGCCGTCGTAGCAGACCTGCACGCGGCCGTCCTCGGACGTCTCGAACTGCTCGAACTTCAGGCCATAGCGGGCCGCCACCTCGATCTGCGCGGCGAGCTGGCCCTCGGTGGGCTTGGCGGCCGGCTGCGAGGCGCGGTCGGCAATTCGCTCGGCAAACGTGCCCATGGCGTCCAGCGCCTCGGCGCCGCCGGGGCCGGCCAGCTCGGCCGGCGTGGCGACCTGCACATAGGCCGCGGCCAGGCCCAGGCCCAGGCCTTCGGTGCCCCATTGCTGGCGTGCCAGGCGCAGCTGCGACAGCAACTCAGTGCTGGCGCGATCGCCTCGCGGCATCGGCAACACTTGGCCCTTGCGCAGCCAACCGCCGCGCTCGCGGCGGTAGTCCCAGACCTGCCAGTGGTCGCCCCGCTCGCCGCGTATTTCCAGCGCCTCGCCGCGGGCCATCTGGGCCTGCAGCGAGGCGGTGTCGCGCGGCGCACCGCGCAGCGGCGCGTCCTGGACGACCAGCCCGGCGCGAGGAAAGTCGGCGGGCGCGGCGTCCGCCTCGGTCATGATGGCGGCGGCCACGGCCGCGGCGACGACGATCAGCGCAATGCGACGCATGACGGCTTACTCCTTCTCCACGGCATTGCCTTCGGCGGTGGCGGCCTTGGCTTGCGTGCCGCCCAGCAGCGCGCTGCCGATGAAGCCCCCCGAGCCGGGCGGCGCGATGATGACTTGCACCTTGTCCGAGAGCTTGTCGGCCATGGCCTTCTGCACCAGCAGCGGGTGTTTGGTCAGCAACTCGCCCTCGGTCGCCATCTGGCCGGCCGTGGCCTTGCCGACCTGGGACAGGCGGTAGGCCTCGGCATCGGCCAGCTTCTGGCGTGCGGCGGCCTCGGCCTCGACCTCGATGCGGCGTGCCTTGGCCGAGCCCTCGGCCTGCTTCACGCGCGCGGCACTGTCGGCCTCGGCTTCGAGAGCACGCTGCTCGATCTGCTTTTGCTTGAAGGGCAGCACGTGCTTCATGGCCTCCTCCTGGGCCTTGGCGGCGATGACCTGCTCGCGGCCCGCGGCTTCGGCGGCCGTCTCGCGGCGCACCTTGTCGGCGTTGGCCTGCAGCTCGGTCTCCTTGACCTTCTTGTCGGCGATCTCCAGCGTGTAGCGCATGCGCTCGCTGGCCAGGCTGTCGGCCAGCAGGCTGTCCATGCCGCGGCGGTAGTCGGGCGGCAGGTCCACCGAGCCGATCTGCACGCTCTTCAGCAGGATGCCGTCGCTGGCCAGCCTGGCGCGCAGTTCGGCCTCCAGCGAAGCGGCGATCTCGGCACGCTGGCTGGAGAAGATCTCGCGCACCGTGTGCCTGGCGATCTGCTTGTAGACGACGGCCTGCACGGCCGGCGCGATGACCTCGGTCTCGATGTCGTCGGGCAGCTTGCGCGACAGCTCGGCCAGGCGCTTCTCGTCGACGGCCCAGCGCACGTTCATGTCCAGGCCCAGCGACAGGCCTTCCACCGACTGCAGCGGCGACGGGCCACCGGCCTTGGCGATGCCGGCGGGGTGGTAGCTCTGGTCACGCAGCGGGAAGAAGCGCACTTCGTGGAGGCCCGGGACGCGCATGAAGCTGCCATCACGGAACTCGGCCGTGCCGCCGCTGAACTGGTTGGTGCGCAGCGCCGCCTGCCCGTGGGGCACGGCCTGCACCGGCGGATGCACGACAACGGCGTAGCCGACCGCGGTCACGGCCGTCGCGCCCAGCAGCAGGGGCAGGGCGCGGCGCACGGAGCGCGAGGCGACGCCAGATGCCATGGGCATGTCCTCCAGCCCACGGTCAGCGCCGTGGCTGAAGGCGTTGCGGATAGAGGCAGCGAGGGTCTTGAGGCGTTGCAGCATGGCGGGTTCCTTGGCGGTGATGCATCGATGGGTTGTTGTTGCGATGCATGGCAGCCATGGTTCCCGGTCGTGCGGGAAGGGACGAGAGAGACGTGGGGCGGGTGTCTTCCGGTGGGGTGGAAGGAATCTTCCGGGGTGTCTTGTCGGTGCGGGGGGTGGTGGCGAGGCCCATGCCGGGAGTTCGCCCCGGCGGGCGACCTACTTTCTTGCGCGCGCAAGAAAGTAGGCAAAGAAAGCGCCCCTGCAAAACCGCCCACCCACAAGGGGTGGGTGCCCTGCGCTTCTCGGTCATCGAGGCCGCGACGAACTCGCTCCGCTTTGCTCTGCTCGAACAAGCGTCGCGAGTCAGTTCTTGAAGCGCGCCAAGGCGCGCGCCTCAATGCCCTGTGATGCTCGGCGGTTTAGAAGGGGAGACCCCGAACAGCCAACAGCCGAAACCCCAACGCCAAACGCATCAGCCCGCTCGTGCGGGCTGTTCCTTCACTCCCCCTCTGAGTCCCGCCGAGGAGCGCAAGGAACTTGAGGCCGCGTGCGCAAGCACGCTTCAAGCTCTGACTCCGCGCAACTGTTCGACCACAGCGCGCTTGCGCGCGGCGGGAGTTTTGCGCGGGGCCTCAAGTTCTGCGCACCGCAGGGAACCCCTCACGCCAGCGAGGGGCGGGCGGTTCGGGGGCGACTCTTTGCCTACTTTCTGGTCGCCCAGAAAGTAGGTCGCCCGCCGGGGCGAATTCCCGGCATGGGCCGTCCCAGAAACTCACCGCATCGCTAAAGCAACCTCTTAGGCCAGATCCTCATGGATGCAAAGGTAATTCCCCTCCGTGTCCTTGAACCAGGCCGCCTTCTCGGCACCCAGCACGCAGACGTGGTCCACCGTCTTGAAGTCCGGGAAGTCGTAGTCCTCGAAGACGACGCCGGACCGCTTCAGCGCCGCGATGCTGGCGGTGATGTCGTCCACCTTGAAGCTGATGGCCGTGTGGTCGGCCTTGGTGCCGCCGGGCTTGGGGAACAGGGCCAGCGTGCTGCCGCCCACGTTGTAGACGAACTTGCCGTCGGGCTTCAGGCCACCGGGCGTGAGACCCAGGCAGCCTTCATAGAAAGCCCGGGCGCGGGCCATGTCGCTGACGGGCAGCATGGTCGTGACGAGAGCGCTGTTCAGCATATGCAGTCCTTTCGCTCGTGCCGGTCACGCCCCAAGGCTGGCCGTGCTTCGAGCATAGGACGAGCGCCGTCTTGGCGGAAGCTTTCTTCCGAGTGGCCGAACCGGCCCGCTTTGTCGCCAGAATCCACCCATGCCCAAGCTGACCGCCGCCGACAGCACCGAAGCCGTGGACCAGTTCATGGCGGCGCTGGACCACCCCTTCAAGGCGGAGATCGCGACGCTGCGAAAAGCCATGCTCGCCGTGGACCCGTCCGTCGCCGAGGGCATCAAGTGGAATGCGCCCAGCTGGCGCACGACCGAATACTTCGCCACCACGCATCTGCGCAGCAAGACGGGCCTGGGCCTCATCCTGCACCTGGGCGCCAAGGTGAAGACGCTGCCCGAAGGCGGCCTGGACATCCCCGACCCCGCCGGCCTGCTGAAATGGCTGGGTAAGGACCGTGCCCAGGTCGAGTTCGCATCCGCCTCCGACCTCCAAGCCAAGCTGCCCGCGCTGCAAGCCTTGCTGCGCCGCTGGATCACCTACGTCTGACCCTCCACATGCCCCGCATCGCAGTCATCGAAGACGATCCCACCTCCAGCGAGCAACTCGCCGGCTGGATACGCACCGCCCGCCCTGAGCTGACGGTGGATCAATGGTTCGACCGCGACAGCGCGGAGGCCGCGCTGCTGCGTGAGCGCTACGACCTCGTTGTGCTGGACATCGAACTGGGCCGCGAGCGCAATGCCGGCGTGGCGCTGATCAACGAGATCAACAAGCAAGGGCTGGGCACACCGGTGCTGGTGGTGTCGGCCATGCCGGCGGCCATCTACCGCAGCATCATGAAGGCGCTGGACGCCTGGGACTACCTGCAGAAGACGACCTTCGACGAGGCCGAGTTCATCGAGACGTTTCTGGACATCCTGCGCACGGCGCGTTTGAAGGAACCACCCAAGGCTGCGGCACCCAAGCTGTCTGACGGCAGCCTGCAGCTCGACCCGCTGTGGCAGCGCACGCCCATGTGGCGCGGGCAGCGCATCAACCTGCCGCTGACGGCCCAGCGCATCCTTGCCACGCTGCATGCGCGCACGGGCGAGGTGGTGAGCTACGAGGATCTGTTCAACGTCGTCAAGAGCGGCCGCAACCGCGACAACGTGCGCAAGCATGTGGCCACCATCCGCGACGCGTTCAGGGACGTGGACCCGGCGTTCGACGGCATCGAGAACATCCCCATGCGCGGCTTCCGCTGGTCTGGCGGATGAAGCTCGGCCGGGTTGACTTCCCGTTGCCCGATGTACCGCGCCTGGGCGTCGCGGCGTTTCGAAACCGCATCGTCTTCCACCTCGTCTTCGTTGCGCTGGCGCTGGCCACGCTGGCGCTGGCGCTGGCGCTGCTGAACGAGGAGCGCCAGCGCAATGCTCAGCGCTACGAGCAGGGCTTTCGCAAGTCGCTGGCCGAGGTCGTCGCGCAGTTGCGCCATCCCTCGGGCCAGCTCGCGCTGATGAACCCCGAGCCGGCCCAGGTGGACGCGGGCTGGGTGGCGCCGCTGGTGCTGCCCTTTGCGGCCATCGACTTCGATGACGCGACCAAGGCGCAGCGGGCTGTGGAGATGGCCGGCTGCGCGCTGCAATACCCCGGCGGCGCGAGCCTGTGCGCCGCGGTGGGCAGCAATGCCTATGCGGGCGGCTTCATCTATCTCGTGGCCAACGTGGATGCGCCGCCGCTGGTGTCGCGCGAGCGTGGCGCGCTGGAGCTGGCCGGCTTGCACCGCGTTCACATCAGCTTGCGGCGCGATGGCCAGGAGCAGCACTGGCTGGCACCCGTGGAGATGCTGGACGCACATCGCGGCCAGTTGCCGGGCTTCACGGTCGCCGCGGCGGACAACACGACGACGCTGCCGCACAAGGCCAGGCCGCAGCGCGACTTCCGCGGCTGGGTGTGGCGCGAAGGGCCTTGCCTCGCGGCCGCCAACGGCGAGCCAGCCGACGAGCCCTGCCCGCGCCGCACCACGGTCTCCATCCGCCTGCCGGTGGAAGCTTTTCGCGAGGCGCTATTCCGCCCCGGCGGGCCGCAATGGCCGCCCGCGGACTTGTCCCGCACGGGGCTGCGCCTGTCGCTGCTGGGGCCTGACGGCACGACGCTGTTCGACAGCGCCGCGTCTGACGCGCAGCCACCGTTGACGCTGTCACGGCTGGCTGCCGCGCTCGCCCCGGGCGAGACGCTGCGGATCACCCGTGGCAGCACCGTCGTCGCGCTGCTGCAGGGGGCCGACGAGGCCGGTGCGCCGCCTTCGCCCTGGCTGACGGCATTGATCCAGCGCCTGCCCGCGCCGGCGACGACGGGCACGCTGTCGGCCCGCGACAGCGTGACAACGCCCATCGGCCGCTTCGACGTCATGCTGACCGGCGACCTGCAAGGCCTGGACCGAACACTCAGCGCCAGCGCCGCCCGCCTGGCCTGGCCCGTGGGTGCCATGCTGGCGGCCATCGCGGCAGCCTGGCTCATCATCGAGATGGGCCTGATCCGCCGCGTCGCGACGCTCACCAAACGTGCCGCCGCGCTGTCGCACCAATTGCAGACGCCCGAGCGCTTCGAGCTGGGCACGCTGGATGTGGCCGACCTGCGCGGCCGCGACGAGCTGGGCATCCTGGCTGGCGGCCTGGCCGACCTGCTGCAACGCGTGAAGGACAGCCTGCGCCGCGAGCAGTTGCGCGCCGAGCGCGAGCACGACCAGTGGCACGCCGTGGGCCACGAGATCATGTCGCCGCTTCACTCGCTGATGCTGCTGCATGCGGACGAGGCCGACCCCAGCCGGCGCTACGTGCAGCGCATGCAGCAGGCCGTGAAGGTGCTGTACGGCCAGGCCTCGCCCAGTGAGGCACTCGCCGCTGCGACGCTGGCCAAAGGTCGGCTGGACCTGGACGCCTTCCTGCGCCAGGTGGCCGAGAACGCGGCGTATGCGGGCATCGAAGGCGTGACCTACACGCCCGCGGCGGAGCCTGTCTGGGTGCAGGCCGACGAATACCCCCTGGAGGACGCCATCACCCACGTGCTGAGCAACGCCGGCCGCTACCGCCTGCCCGGAACGCCCATCACGCTGGCGCTGCGCCTGGAGGCCGAGCTGGCCGTCGTGGACGTGCACAACCAAGGCCCTCAGATCGCTGAAGATCAGCTCGCGCGCATCTTCGACTACGGGGTGAGCGACGCCGAGCCCGAGGATGGCCAGCGGCGCGGCCAGGGGCTGTTCGTCGCGAAGACTTATCTGGCCAAGATGGGTGGCAGCATCGCGGCGCGCAATGTCGAAGACGGCGTCGTGTTCGAGATCGGGCTCAGGAAAGCCTAGCCCTTTCGCACACGGTCCAGCAGGCCCCGCGTGGCCAACTCCGAACCTAGCGACAGCTCCAGCGGCGCCCGGCAAAGGCCGGCATGCACGTACTGCAGGTTCTCGTAGACCTCGGCGCTGGCCGGGAAATGGTCCAGCAGCCCGGGCAGCGCTTCATGACCCTGGTGGGCTTCCAGTTCCCTGGAAATCTTCTGCACCAGCAGCCGGTATTGATGCGGGTCTGCCGCGCCGCCCTGGCCGTCCAGCGCCTGCAGCAGTTGCGCAAGCCGGGCAAAGGGCAGTAGTTCGTTGGGAACGGAGAGGCGGGTGACGGAAGCCATGAGCAGGAGATTGCACCCTGGCGCCGCTTTTCAAGGCGACGATCTGTGACAGTCTGCACGCTTCACAATCCGGCCGTCACATGGAGAGGCTCCCATGAAGTTCATGCCCGACGAGATCTATGCGCTGCTGGATGGCAGCGGCGGCATTCGCCAGGAGACCGGCGGCCGGGACTTCTGGGCCCAGCCGCAGGAAGCACTGGATGCCTTGGGCCGCGACTGGCTGGTGTCGGAGTTCGTCTGCGAGACCGACTGGGGCAGCTGGGAGATGCACCCCAACGGCGAGGAGTTCGTCTACCTGTTGGAGGGCGACATCGAGTTCCTGATGGAGACGGCCGAAGGCGAGCTGAGTTCACAGCGCATCACCGACCGCGGCGCGGTCGTCGTGCCGCGCGGCGTGTGGCACACGGCCAAGGTCTTCAAGCCCAGCCGCATGTTCTTCATCACCATGGGTGCGGGCACCCAGCACCAACCCGTCTAGGAGGCCCCATGCCACGCGACATCGTCTTCACGCCCAAGGCCGCCAAACCGCCGCCCATGTACAGCCAGGCCGTCAAGGCCGCCGGGCTGGTGTTTGTGTCCGGCACGGCGCCAACGCATCCAGAGACCGGCCAGTTTGTCGGCACCACGGTGCAGGAGCAGACGCGCCAGTGCCTGACCAACATCGCGGCCATCCTGGAGGCTGCGGGCAGCGCTATGGACAGAATAGTCAGCGTGACCATCGTGCTGGCCGACGAGGACGACTTCGCCGGCATGAACGAGGAGTACCTGCGCTGGTTTCCGACCGACCCGCCGGCCCGGCAGGGTGCCAAGCTGCCCGCGCGCGTCCCGGGTCTCAAAGTCTCGATTGCGGCAATCGCCGAAGCTTGACGCAGACCTCACGTGGACGACGCCTTCGACTGCCAGCGCTGCGGCGCCTGCTGCGCTCAGTTCCGCGTGTCCTTCTACTGGGCCGAGGCCGACGATGCGCTCGGCGGCACGGTGCCGGTGGCGCTGACGCGCCAGGTCAGCCCGCAGCACCGCTGCATGGCCGGCACCGAGGTGGCTCCCGTGCGTTGCGTGGCGTTGGAGGGCGAGATCGGCCGGGCGGTGGGGTGCAGCATTTACGCCCAGCGCTCCAGCACCTGCCGCAGCGTTCAGCCTGGAGACAGCCAATGCCTGAAGGCCAGGGCCGCCCACGGCCTTGAAACCGGGCAACCCGCCGTCATGTCCGGGGGCTGAGCAGCTCCAAGCCTCCCAATGAAATCCCTAGGCAAACGCGCCACCGGCGCCCGTCTCGAACGCATGCGGGCGTCCAAGCAATACCTGGTGCGCGAAGGGGGCGAGGGTTTCCGCAACGTCCACCCCATCCAACCGGGGCTGCGCGACAGCACCGAGCGGCCGTCCCTGGGGGACTTCATCTGCTCCGAGGGCCGCCGCACGCCCGAGGGCCCGCTGCCCTCCGTCAACCCGCTGGACGCCTGGCTCAAGCCCACCGATACCGGCCTGCGCGCCACCTGGCTGGGCCACTCTACGGTGATGATCGAGATCGACGGCCTGCGCGTGCTGACCGACCCGGTCTGGGGCAAGCGCGCGTCGCCCTCGCAGTTGGCCGGCCCCAAGCGCTTCCAGCCCGTGCCGCTGGCGCTGAAGGCCTTGCCCAAGCTGGACGCCGTGGTCATCTCGCACGACCACTACGACCACCTGGACCTTGGCACCATCAAGGAGCTGGTGAAGCTGCAGGACGTGCCCTTCATCACCTCGCTGGGCGTGGGCGCCCATCTGGAGGCCTGGGGCGTGCCGGCCGAGCGCATCGTGGAGCTGGACTGGTGGGAGCACTGGCAGGCACCCAACGCGGAGCTGCGCATCCATGCGGCGCCGTCACAGCATTTCTCGGGCCGCTCGCTGAACGACCGCAATGCCACGCTGTGGTCGTCCATCGTCATCGAGACGCCCAAGCACCGCGTGTTCTTCAGCGGCGACACGGGCCTCACCAGCGAGTACGCCGTCATCCGCGAGCGCCTGGGGCCCTTCGACCTCGTCATGCTGGAGGTGGGCGCCTTCCACCCGTCCTGGGGCGACATCCACCTCGGGCCCGAGAACGCGCTCAAGGCCTTGCAGCACCTGGGCGGCGGCGCCTTCCTGCCGGTGCACTGGGGCACGTTCAGCCTGGCGCTGCACGACTGGGACCAGCCGGCCGAGACGCTGCTGGAATTGGGGCCGAAGCAGGGTGCCCAATTGCTGATGCCGCGCCTGGGCGAGGCCGTGGAGCCAGCCCATGGCGAGCGCGCCCAACCCTGGTGGCGCGAGACGCATGCGCCCAAGGGCGCGAAGCCCAAGCCGGTGGAGCCGGACGATCCGAGCAAGATGCCCAAGGCGATGCCTTGGCCGCTCGATTAAGAGAGCGTTTCCCCGTTCGTCCGGTACCAGGCCGCCGCCTGGCCGCGTGAGGCCAGGCCCAGCTTGTCGAGGATGTTGGCCACGTGGCGCTTGACGGTGTGCGGGCTCAGGTCCAGCTGGCGGGCGATGAGCTTGTTGCTGTCGCCCTCGGCGATGCGTTGCAGCACCTCCTGCTCGCGGTCGCTGAGGCGGTTCACCCCCGCCGCCAGCGGCGCCGCGCGGGGCGACTCTGCGACGGCAACAGGGGCGGCGCCAACCAGCAGGCTCAGGCGCAGCGCATGCCAGCGCTGCAGCACGGCGATGGCATGGCCATCCAATGCGCCGCGCCAGTCAGCCGCGGCCAGCTCGCCCAGCACGGTGGCGCCGGTCAGCAGCACGCCGCCCAACTCGTCACGGCCCTGGGCACCCAGCAAGGGCGCCAGGGCCTCGGCGGCATTCAGCGGGTTGCCGGCCAGCAGCTCGGCCTGGGCCAGCAGCAGACGCGCCGTCGCGTGCACACCGAAGCTGTCCACCTCGTGGGCCACCGCTGCGGCCGGGCGCAGCAGCTCGATGGCGGCCTGCACGCGGCCGGCGCGCAGCGCGAACTGCGCGGCCACGGTGGCGCGCGCGTGGACCATGTAGGGCCACTCCTGGTCGGTGGGCGTGCGCAGCAGCTCGCCGTGGCAGCGGCCGGCCTGCTCCCAGTCGTCCAGGCCCGCCGTCATGCGGGCCAGCATGTAGAGGTAGACGCCGCGCCAGGTGCCGCGGCGCTGCGGGTCGCCGTCCACGTCGGCCAGCACGGCCTCGCCGATGGCCAGGAAGGGCGCCATCTCGCCACGCAGCGCATGCCAGACGCAGCGAAAGCCGAAGATCGGGATGCGCAGGTTGCGCGGCTGGCCCAGCCAGCGGTTGTCGCCGTCCACCTCGGCGAAGCGCTGGCCGGCGGCGTCCATCTCGCCGCGCCACATCAGCAGCCACGCGTCCAGCACGTTGGCCATGGCGCGCAGCGGCGCATGGCCGTCGCCCGCCACCGCGCGAGCCATGGATACGTATTGCGCCAGCGCGGCGTTCATGCCCGCGCGGCCTATGAGCATGAAGTGCGGCGCGCAGCTGAACCACAGCGAGGCCGGCGCGCCGCCGGCCAGCACGTCCACCAGCCGGCGCACGCAGCTCGCCGGCCCGTCGGCCGGTCCCCCGGCACCGGCAACCCAATAAGACGCCACCTGCACCTGGGCATGCAGGGCGATGGCGGGCGGCAGCGGGCCCAGCGCATCGAGTTGGGCCCGTCCGTCGGCGACGCGGCCTACGGCCGTCAACGCCAGCGCGTTGAAGGTGCGCGCCTGGGCCAGCAGGCCGGCTTCGCCGTCGCGCTCGAAGCCGTCCACGGCGAGCTGCATGGCCTCCTGCATCGTGCGCCACTCAAAGCCCGGCCAGGCGATGAGGCCGCGCACCAGGGCCAGGCGGGGTGAGGCGGCCTGGCGTTCGGGCGGGAAGGCCTGGGCCAGTCGCAGCGCCTGGGCACTGCCGCCCTGCGACAGCAAGGCCGGCGCGGCCTCCACGAGCTGGCGCTCGGCGGCGTCCCAGTCGCCGGCCCTGAGCAGGTGGGCGATGCGGCGCAGCGGGTCGGTCTCGACCGAAGCCGCGCGATGCTGCAGCTCGCCCCAGGCCTCGGGCTGCTCGCGGCGCAGCCGGTCCAGCAGGAAGTCGCGGAACAGGTCGTGCAGTCGCAGCGTCAGCTCGTCGCCCACGTCCAGCGTGCTGGCGAACAGGCCGCGGCGCTCGATGTCCTCCAGCCACTGCAGCGCGCGCGGGTCCTGGGCCACGGCGGCGCAGCGGCTGGCGCGCAGCTCGTGCAGCACCGCGACCTTGAGCAGGAACTGCTGCAGCTCGGCCGGCAGCTCCGCGAAGATCTCGGCGGCCAGGTAGTCGAAGACCAGGCGCTGGGCCTCGCCGGCCGCGGGCCGGCTGGCGGAAAGGCACAGCCTCAAACCGGCCGGCCAGCCTTCGGTGCGGGCCAGCAACTCGTCGCCAGCCGGCGCGCCACGCGTGCCGACGAGTTCGCGCAAGGCCTGCACCTCGGCCGGCTCGAAGGCCAGCGCCGGCTGCCGGAACTCGATGAGTTCGCCGCGCACGCGCAGCCGCGCGAGCGCCAGCGGCGGGTCCACGCGCGTGACCAGGGCCAGCGTCCAGGGGTGGGGGAGCTGGGCGGCCAGCATGTCCAGCAGCTCGAAGGCGCGGCCATCCTGCACGCGGTGCAGGTCATCGAAGACGAGCACGCCCAGCGGCGCGTCGGTCGCAGCCAACGCATTCAGCAGCTCGTCGGCCACGCGGCGCATCTGGCCGGGCTGGGTGGCGATGGCCGCCAGCGCATCGGGGTCGATGCGCCAGGGCAGGTCGAAAGGGTCCAGCGCGGCCATCAGGCAGCCCAGCAGGCGGGGCAGGTCGTCGTCGTCGTCCAGCGACACCCAGGCCACCGCGGCACCTGCGGGCAGGCGGGCCAGCGCGCGCGTGAGCGTGACGGTCTTGCCCCAGCCGGCGGGCGCCGACAGCAGCGTCACGCCACCCTGTGCCAGTGCTTCGGCGACGTCGGCCTCCACGCGCTCGCGGTCCACCATGCCGCCGCGCAGCAACGGGCGACGGATCTTCGTCAGCGGAAAGCTGGGGCGGACCGGGGCGTCGGCTGCGGCCATGGTGGCGCGGATTATGGTGGGGCTCCGCCCGCGCGCCACCCCGTCCAAACCCGCCGTCAGCGGTGTTGAATCTGCCTGCACGGCTCAGGCCGCGGCGTCTTGCAGCAACGGCTGTACGCGGGCCCAGCGCGCTGGGCCCAGGCGCTGCTGCGCCTGCGTCAGCAGCGCGTCGAAATCGGCCGGCGAGGCCAGGCGGCGCACGAGCGCCAGCAATGCGGCCAGTTCGCGCGGCGCCAGCGCCACGGCCATCCAGCCCATCAGCACGCGCAATAGCCGCGGTTCGGACGCGGCCAGCAGCCGGTGGTGGATATCGCGCAGCTCCTCGTCGCTGTAGAGCGCCCACAGCAGCGTGTTGAGCTCGTCCTCCTCGCGCCCCATGTGCGCCAGGTGCTCGGCCGCCATGGCACAAAAGCCCTGGTAGAGCCAATGCAACTGCACGCCGCGGGCCTCGCCCGCCGTGCGGCGCAGGCGCTGCATGTCGTCGTGCAGGTCGTCCAGCGCTTCACGCTGCAGTGCATGCTCTTCAGCCGCTTCCCGAGCACCGCCGGGCCGGCGCGCCTCGATGGCGACGTGGAAAAAGTGGTTCTCCTGCCGCATGTGCTCCCGCAGCAGGGCCAGCAGCTCGTCGGCGCCGTCCAGCGCGGCGGCAAGGTCGGTGTCGTCCGATGGGTCCGCGCTGCCCAGGGCCTGCAGCGTGTCGAACAACGCCGCGCGCAACCCCTTGTGGATGAAACGGTAGGGGTCGTGGCGCTGTTTGCGGGGCACCGGGGTCATCGGAGTACTGCGGATGGCTGGGATGGAGCGAGTGTTGCCGCCAGCCCCGGCGGTGCCATCGCCCAAAAGAGCCATTGCGCCTCAGGGCATACCCCGGCGCCGTGAAGTCTGTCGCACCAGGGTGAGCTGCTGCCTTGCCAGCCAAGCCGTCAACAGCACTGCAAGATCAGCCAAGCTTTCGAGAAGTCATTGCGGCGGGCTGCCTCCCGCTGGACCCAGAAATAGATCATGCCGGCGTCGCCCCACATCACATCCAGGTCATCGTCCGTGTCGAACTGCAGCAAGAGCTGCCAGTCCTCGGCGCCTTTGCTCAGCTCCGCGGCTCGCGCATCTTCGTAGCCGGAAGCATCGCCACAGTACAGGCCGTGCGTCACTAGTTGGCAATCCAGGCCCATGTCGCTCCCCTGAACAGGTAACGGATAGCCTCCCACCTGGTGCCTGGGCTGCCCCTGAAACTCTGCCTCCTCCAGTTCGGAAAGGGCATCCATTTCTTCCTCGGTCAGCTTGAGCGCTCTGATGGCGTCTCGATCATCCGGCGGGCCCGTTCGGATGGAGCGGAAGGTGAGATTGCGGTGAGGCATCGCAACGGCCATGCCTTCGTCGTCGCGGTCGCGCTCTGCAGGCGGTCCGTCAAGGTCGGCCACATGCATGACGACGGCACCACCGCGGTGAGCCGGGTCGTATCCCCATGGCTGCTGCTCAAGGTCGTAAAAGAACAGCAGGGCGCCCGTCGCCGGCAGCCAATCCACGCGCTGAGCGCTTCGCAGTTCCGCGAGCGAAAGCCTAGCCAGAAAGTCCAGTCGCCTGCCCTTGTGCGCTGGCCATTCAGTACCAGGTGGCAAATTCGGCACACCACCAAAATGCGACCGCGAATGCCCGCTGTCCTTGAGCAAATGCAGCGCTGGAACGCATAGCGGCCCCCATAAGGCCTCGACATCACGAGGTGGCGACGCTGGCGGTTTCTTGCCCAGCAGACGATCAAGGAAACCCGCCATCAAACGCCCCCATCGCGAATCAGCTCGCCGCCCCAGTCCGCCGGATCGACGTCGGCCACCGACTGTGTAAACACCCAGTGGTGGCCCGCGAAATCGCGAGCCCCGTACTGGCGCTCGCCGAAGGGGTAGGTCGTCGGCGCACCCCCGACTGCTGCGCCCGCCGCCATTGCACGGGCATGGTGGGCGTCCACGTCGGCCACGCGCACCATGACCGAATGCGAGGCACAGCTCTCGGGCGTCACATCGCCTTGCTTGACGACAAAGGCGCCGCCGCCGGGCACGGTCATCTGCACGCGATGGTCGGCGATGCGCAGCCGCACTGTGAAGCCGAAGGCGCGACCGAGCCAGTCGGCGGCGGCATTGACGTCCGGATAGGCCAGCTCGGGCAGGACGACGGCGTCGGGGATGGAGCGGTTGGGTTGCATGGCCGGCGAGTCTGCCTCGCGCCGGCCAGGAACTCAACGAGTCACTATAGGGAAGGTGCCCTGCGCCTTGTCGATGAGGCTGAGGAAGCGGGCCAGGTCGATCTTGCTGCCGCTGACCTTGAGTTCGTCTGACGTGAGCATGTCCTTGGCGCCGGCCGTGCCGGCCATCATGCGCACGAAGAAAGTCTTGGTCAGCGTCAGCGTCGCGTTCGCGTCCTGCGCCGGCTCGGCGCGGCGGTGGTGCAGGACCGAGTTCTCTATCCACAGCACATAGGACTCTTTCGTGTCCGTCAGCACCAGGTTGATCTTGAAGTCCTTGCCCTCGGCGGCCGGGCCGTTGAGGCCGGCGGCCATGGCTTCGAGGAAGCGCTCGATGGGCGTCTGGGCCAGCATGTCCAGGAAGGCCGCCCGGTTGATGCCTTGCTTGGGCGGGCCACCGCGCAGCTCGGTGGCGGCCGTCAGGTAGCTGTTGCGCCAGGTGGAGGCCTCGGAGGCGTAGCCGAGCTGGTCATAGGTGCGGGCCAGCAGCTCGCGCGCGCCCTTGTGGCCGCCGTCGGCGAAGGCGACTTGGTTGAGCAGTTCGGCCGCCCAGCGGTAGTCGCCCTTGTCGAAGGCGGCCTGGGCCGCGCTGACGGCCTTGTCGGCACCGCCGGCCAGCTCGACATAGCGCTTGGCCATCTCCACCGGCGGCAGCGGGTCCAGGTGGGCGGGGTTGCCGTCGTAGGCACCCAGGTAGAACTGGTAGACCGCCTTCACGTTGTGGCGCAGGTCGCCGTAGTAGCCGCGGGTGCCGAAGTAGTTCTGCAGCGACTTGGGCAGCTTGACCTGGTCGGCGATCTCGGCCGGCGTGAGGCCTGCGTTGATGAGGCGCACGGTCTGGTCGTGGGTGTACTTGTAGACGTCGCGGTGCTTGGTGATGAACTCGGCAATGCGCTCATGCCCCCAGATGGGCCAGTTGTGCTGGCCCACGTAGACCTCGGCGTCGCCCAATTGGTCCAGCGCGTCCTGCATGTAGCCGGCCCAGCGCAGCGCGTCGCGCACCTTGGCGCCGCGCACGGGCAGCAGGTTGTGCATGGTTTGCGCGAGGTTCTCGGCGCCGCCGTAGACCTTGAGCGCGGGCACGGAGAAGCTCATCTCGGCCGGCGCCTCGGCACCGGGCACGTTGTGGAAGACGATGCGCACGCCGTCCAGCACGCGCTCTTCAGTGGGTTGCGTGATGAGGTCGGTGGGTGCGAGCACGCCGAAGGTGCCATAGCCCACGCCCTTGCCCAGGCCTGTGTCCACGAGGCCCTTGGCCGAGCGCTCGAGGTTCTTGCCGAACTGGTAGTAGGAGCGCCGGCCCATGGCCGTGCCCACCAGCACGTTCTCGCTGGTGGCCTCTTCCATGAAGCCGTTGGACGCGATGACCGGCACGCCATCCTTCACCTGCTCGGGCGTCAGCACGCCCAAGGCGCCGCCGAAGTGATCCACATGGCTGTGCGAGAACAGCAGTGCCGTGACCGGCTTGTCGCCCAGATGCTTGCGCGCGAAGGCCATGGCCGCGGTCGCCGTCTCGCGGCAGGTCAGCGCGTCGACGACGATCCAGCCGGTCTTGCCTTCGATCAGCGTGATGTTGCCGATGTCGAAGCCGCGCAGCTGGTAGACCCCGTCGACGACCTTGTAGAGGCCGGGCTGGGCGTTGAGCTTGGCATGGCGCCAGAGACTCGGGTTGACGGTGGGCGGTGCGTCGCCGGCCACAAAGGCGAAGGCGTCGAAATCGATGATGACGCTGCCGTCGGCCGCGAGGATCTTGCCTTCGGGGCGGGCAATGAAGCCGCGCTTGGCATCCTCGAAGCCCTGCGTGTCGGCCAGCGGCAGGCTGGCGGCGAAGACGGCGTTGGCCTGCACGGTGGTCGCGCTGGCGTCGCCGGCAGGCGCCGCGGTTTCACGGCTGCAGCCGGCCAGAACCAGGACTGCGACGAATGCGATGGTCTTCTTCATGGCTTGTCTCCTCCGCCTCAGCGTGCGTCTTCAAGAATCATGTCGGCCGCCTTCTCGCCGATCATGATCGTGGGTGCATTGGTGTTGCCGCCGATCAGCGTCGGCATGACAGAGGCGTCGACCACGCGCAGGCCGCCCACGCCGTGCACGCGCAGCCGCTCGTCGACGACGGCCAACGCGTCGCGGCCCATCTTGCAAGTGCCCACCGGGTGGTATTGCGTGTCGGCACGGGCACGGATGTCGGCGGCGATGCCGGCCGCGTCGTCGGCGCGCACGGGGTAGAGCATGTCGCCGCGGATGTCGTCGAAGGGCGAGGATTCGACCAGGCGCTGCTGCATCTGCGCGCCCTTCACCAGCAGGGCCAGGTCGCGCTCGTCGCTCAAGAAGCGCGGGTCAATGCGCGGCGGTGCGTGCGGGTCCGGCACGGCCAGCTCCACCGTACCGCGGCTGTGGGGCCGCAGCACGTCCACGTGGCAGGAGATGCCGTGGCCCCAGTGCAGCTTGCGGGCATGGTCGTCGACGATGCCCATGACGAAGACGAGTTGCAGGTCGGGCACCGCCACGTCGGGTGCCGAACGCATGAAGGCGCCGGACTCGGCGATGGTGCTGGTCAGCAGCCCCGTGCGATGGCGCCGCCATTCGCCCACCGCGCGGGCCAGGCGCGCGCCGCCGCGCAGCGAGACGCCGAAGGTGGGCGTCGTCGAAGCGCAGCGCCAGGTCTGCACGTAGTCGATGTGGTCCTGCAGGTTCTGGCCCACGCCGGGCAGGTCGCGCTGCACGTCTATGCCCATCCGCTGCAGGTGGGCGCCGGGGCCGATGCCGGACAGCATCAGCAACTGCGGTGAGCCGAAGGCGCCGGCGCTGATGATGACCTCGCGGCGCGCGCGCACGGTGGCCGTGCTGTGGCCCACGCGGTAGTCCACGCCCACGGCGCGGCCGTTGGCCAGGCGCAGCCTGGTGGCCACGGCGTACGTGATGACCTTGAGGTTGGGCCGGCCCAGGTTGGGTGTCAGGTAGGCCTTGGCCGCGCTGCAGCGCTCGCCGTTGACCTGCGTGACCTGGTAGACGAAGGCGCCGAACTGCTCCGCGCCGTTGTAGTCACCCACATGGGGCAGGCCTTGCAGCGCCGCGGCGGCCAGGAAGGCCTGGTTGATGGGACTGGGGCTGCGTGGCAGCGTCACGTTCAGCGGGCCGCCACGGCCGTGCAGCGAGTCGTGGCCGAACTGCTCGTTGTTCTCGGCGCGGCGGAACAGCGGCAGCACGTCGTCGTAAGACCATCCGGCGTTGCCCAGCGACGCCCAGTGGTCATAGTCGTGGCGGTGGCCACGCACGTAGAGCATGGCGTTGATGGAGCTGCTGCCGCCCAGCGTCTTGCCACGCGGCTGGTAGCCGCGGCGGCCGTTCAGCCCCGGTTGGGGCACGGTCTGGTAGGCGTAGTTGTTGATGCGCGTGGGCACCATCGCCACGACGCCGGCCGGCGCATGGATGAGCACGCTGCTGTCCGGCCCTCCCGTCTCCAGCAAGGCCACGGTCACGCCGGGGTCCTCGCTGAGGCGCGCGGCGAGCACGCAACCGGCCGAACCGGCGCCCACGATGACGTAATCGAACTCCACTGCCTTGCCCTCCGTCGAGGGGCGAAGGATGAAATCCGGTCACCGTTTCGTCCAACGCATAATTAGCTCGCATCCATTGCGTTCCTTGCATAGTGAACCTGCGCCAACTCAGCCACCTGATCGCGCTGGCCGACGAGGGCCGCTTCGTCGCCGCGGCTGAGCGCGTGCACCTGAGCCAGGCCGCCTTCAGCCGCAGCATCCAGGCCCTCGAAGGACACTTGGGGTTGCGCCTCTTTGAGCGCGGGCCGCTGGGTGCGGTGCTGACGCCGGCCGGCCGCACGCTGGTGGAACGGGCCCGCCGCCTGGTGTTCGATGCCGACTGCCTGGAGCGCGACGCGGCGCTGCTGCGCGGCGGGCTGCTGGGCGAGTTGGCCTTCGGGGCCGGGCCCGTGCCGGCCGCCGTGCTGGTGCCGCCGCTGCTGGCCGAGCTGAGGCGTCAGGCGCCGCAGGTCGTCGCGCGCGTGCGCTACGGCAATGTGCCCAGCCTGCTGACGCTGCTGGCCGACGAGGCCATCGAGTTCTTCGTCGCCGACCAGCGCATGCTGCAGGACGTCAGCCGGCTGGAAACGACGCCGGTGGGCCAGATCCGCGGCGGCGTGTACGTCCGCGACGGCCACCCCCTGCTGGACACGGCGAACGTGACGACAGCCGACATGCAGCGTTTCGGGCTCGGCGTCGTGTCCACGTCGCCGCAGCTCTTCGTCTACATCGCGCTGGGCCTGGGTTTCGCCAGCCCCGGCGAACTGCCGGTCGTCGTCGAATGCGACGACGTGGCCACACTGGCGCGGCTGGCTGCCGACGGCGACATGCTGGCCCTGCTGCCGCGCGCGCTGCCCACAGCCATCGAACTGGGCCTGAAGCCGCTGCGAGGCGTGCAGACCTTCGGCGACCTCTATGTGGACGCCCACGCCGTCTGGCTGCGCGGCCGCACGCTGGCGCCGGCGGCCGAGACGGCCATACGCCTCTTCAAGGCGGGTTCGGGTAGCTGACGATCAGCGCCAGCGGCTCGGTGCCCAGCTGGCGTATGCCCACGACGGCGCCCCGGTACAGATAGGCCGCCACGCCAGCCGTCATGCGCCGCGCCTGGCCGTCCGACACGACCTCGCCCTCGCCGGACAGCACGTAATACACCTCGTCATGATCGATGCGGTGCAGGCCAATGGCCGCGCCCACATGCAGCACCCGCTTGCGGAACTCCATGGCCCGCGGCGCCGGTGCGGCGTCGCTGATGCGGTAAGCCGTGGACATGCCGATGGCGCCATGCGGCGGCCGCTCGTCGACGCGCACGTCGTCTTCATGGACGACCACCATCGCGGGGGCAGTCATGGGGTTTGAGGGGCAATGCCCGTGGCCTGCGACCACACGGCCTGCCACTCACCATCGCGCAATTCGTAGCTGTCCATATGCCGGCACTCCACGATGCGCCCGGACGGAAAACCAATGCGGGCCTCGTAGCGAACGATGGCCATAGTGGGTGACACCCGGGCACGGATGAGTCCGCAGTCCCAGGATGCATAGAAAGGCTCCGCCGCGATGGCGCCCAGGTAGCGCTCGCGCGAGAACACGTTGCCCGGCGGCGTCACCAGCTCGTAGTCTGGTGCGTGCAGCCGCTCCAGCGTGGGCATGTCGCGCGCCACCAGCGCTTGCGTGCGCTCCAGTTCGAGCTCGCGAAAGAAGTCTTCCGAGGGAATCTTCAGGAATTCGGTCATCAAGGTGCCTCTCAGCTCGCGCTCGCCATGCGCTCGGCGAGCCAGTCTACGAACACCCGCACCCGCGAAGAAAGCTGGCGCGCATGCGGGTACAGCACGTAGACCGGCATAGGCGCGGGCTGCCAGTCGGGGAAGACTTCTACCAGCGCGCCGCTCTGCAGGTCGGCCTCGAAGTTGTAGCGGGGCGCCTGGATGAAACCCAGGCCGGCCAGGCAGCAGGCGCCGTAGGCGTTGGCGCTGTTGACGCTGACCGGACCGCGCAGCATCAGGCTGCGTGCCTCACCGTCCACGATGAAGTCGAAGGGCAGCATGCGGCCACTGTTGCCCACGTAGTTGACGGCCTGGTGCCCTGCGAACTCTTCCAGTGTGCGCGGCAGGCCGCGGCGGGCGATGTAGTCGCGGCTGGCACAGGTGACCTGGCGCAGCTGGGCCACGCGCCGGCCCACCATGGACGAGTCCTTGGGCTCGCCCGAGCGCAGCACGCAGTCCACGCCCTCGCGCACCAGGTCCACGAAGCGGTCGCCGAGGCCGATCTCCAGCTCGATGTCCGGGTAGCGGGCATGGAAGTCGCCCAGGTAGGGCAGCACGAAGCGCTGCGCCTGGTTGCCCTGCATGTCCACGCGCAGGCGCCCCTTGGGGTTGAGCCGGGTGCTGCTGAACAGCTCCTCGGTCTCGCCCACGTCCTGCAGGATCTGCTGGCAGCGCAGGTAATAGGCCTGGCCGTCCAGCGTGGGGCTGACGTGGCGCGTCGTACGGTTCAGCAGGCGCACGCCCAGGCGCAGCTCCAGTTGCTGTAGCGCCAGGCTGACCGAGGCGCGCGGCAGTTGCAGCGCGTCGGCCGCTTTGGTGAAGCTACCCAGGTCCACGATGCGCGTGAAGAGCTGCATCGCGTCGAGTCGGTCCATGGCTCGCCCTGATTGTTTAGATGGATTGGATTGTGATGTCTTGTTCGTCTGATTTATCCGAACAAGTCCAAACAATACATTGAGTTCACGGGGCCGCCAAACGGTCCTGCCTCCCAACCTCAACGACCTGGAGCACACCGTGAGCAACACCACCACTTCTTCTTCCTCTTCCGTCGCCATCGTCACCGGCGCCTCGCGCGGCATCGGCGCGGCCATCGCCCAACGCCTGGCGGCCGACGGCCATGCCGTCGTCGTCAACTACGCCGGCAGCGCCGCCGAGGCCCAGCAGGTCGTCGACGCCATCACCGAACGCGGCGGCCGCGCCATCGCCGTGCAGGCGAACGTGGCCGACCCGACGGCGGCCAAGAAGCTGTTCGATGCCGCGACTGAAGCCTTCGGCGGCGTGGACGTCCTCGTCAACAACGCCGGCGCCATGGCCAATGAGCTGCCCCACCTGGCCGACACCAGCGACGAAACCTTCGACCGCCTCTTCGACATCAACGTGAAGGGCAGTTTTTTGGCGATGCGCGAGGCCGCGAAGCGCCTGCGCAGCGGCGGCCACATCATCAACTTCTCCACCAGCGTCATCGGCCTGGGCCTGCCGGGCTACGCGGTCTACGCGGCCACCAAGAGCGCCATCGAGACGATGACCAGCATCCTCGCCAAGGAGCTGCGCGGCAAGAACATCACCGTCAACGCCGTGGCCCCCGGCCCGACCGCAACCAACCTCTTCCTGAACGGCAAGACGCCCGAGCAGGTCGAGCGCCTGGCCAAGATGGCGCCGCTGGAGCGCCTGGGCCAACCCGAAGACATCGCCAACATGGTCAGCGTGATGGCAGGCCCGCAAGCGGCCTGGGTCAACGGCCAGACGCTGCGTGTCAACGGCGGCATTGTTTAAAGAACCCCGGAACCCAAGGAGAACACCATGAGCCAAAACCAAGTCATCCTCGTCACCGGCGCCTCCAGCGGCATCGGCCGCATGAGCGCCCTGTCCCTGGCCGCCGCCGGCCACACCGTCTACGCCAGCATGCGCGGCATAGCTGGCAAGAACGCAGCGAAGGCGCGTGAGCTGCGCGACTGGAGCTTTGCCCGCGGGCTGGACCTGCGCGTCGTGGAGCTGGACGTGTTGTCGCAGGACAGCGCCGACGCGGCGGTCGCCACCATCGTTGCCGAGCAAGGCCGCCTGGACGCCGTCATGCACAACGCCGGCCATCTGGTCGTGGGCCCCACCGAGGCCTACACGCCGGAAGAGATCACCGCCGTCTTCGACACCAATGTGCTGGGCGCCCAGCGCGTCAACCGCGCGGCACTGCCGGTGCTGCGCCAGCAGCAGCGCGGCCTGCTGCTGTGGATCAGCAGCACCACCACGCGCGGCGGCTTCCCGCCCTTCCTGGGCCCCTACGCGGCGGCCAAGGCGGCGATGGACTCGCTGGCCGTGACGATGTCATGGGAGCTGGCCCGCTTCGGCATCGAGACCAGCATCGTGGTGCCTGGCGCCTTCACCAGCGGCACCGACCACTTCGCCAATGCCGGCAAGCCGGCGGATGGCGACACCGCTGCGGCTTATGGCCGCTACGCCGGGCTGATGGACGAGGTCGGCGCCCGCCTGACCGCGCTGATGCCGCCCGAGGCCGACCCGCAAGCCGTCGCGGACGAGGTGGTGCGCGTCGTGGGCCTGCCGCATGGCGAGCGGCCCTTCCGCTCGGTGGTGGACTTCCTGGACGACGGTGCCGGCGCCGTCACCGAGGTGGCGGAGCGCGTGCGCGAGGACTTTGCCCAGCGCATCGGCATCGCCGACCTGCTCAAGCCCACGGTGGTCGCGGCATGAGGACCGCCCAGTTCCTGCTCGTCGGCGGCCTGCTGCTGGCAGCGGCCCTGCTGCTCGGTCGCCTCTTCGAAGCCGAGTTCCCGCAGGCGCGGCTGGCGGCGCGGGCAGCCTTCACGGCCGTCTGGGCCGGGCTGACGCTGTTCAGCCTGTGGGTGGGCGTCGCCCGGGCCGGCTATGGCCTGGCCGAGGAGGCACCCATCCACCTGGCGCTGTTCGGCCTGCCGGCCGCCGCGGCCTGGCTGCTGCGCGGCTGAGCTAGAAGACGAAGTTCGCCGTCGCCGTGATGCCCGCGGCGATGGCGACGGGGCCTGCCGTCTGGCTCATGCCGTTCGACGTGGCCTTCAGCGTGTAGCTCACGCCGGCATTCAGGTCGGTGGCAAACGCATAGCTGGCCGGCGCGGCGACATAAGGCGCCACCCAGGGCGGCGCCGCCGGCAGCGTCAGCGTGTAGGCGCCGCTCGTCGAGTCTGACACGGTTTCCGCCACAGTGACCGTCGTGCCATTGGTGAGCGTCTGCCGCGCGGCGACGAGCGCATCGGTCGGCTGCGCAGCAGCCGTCACATTGCCGGACACGCGGCCGTCCATGGCCAGCGCCGGCGACAACGGCTGCACCGTGGAGCTCAGCACCGTCACCGTGCTCTGCGTGACCGGCACGCCGGTGATGACCATGCTGGCCCGCGCCGTGGCCTTGACGACGAGGTCATAGGCACCCGGCGCCACCGGCGCGAGCACGAACTTGCCGGCCGCGTCCGGCGCGGTGGCCTTGATGACGACGCCGCCCTGCTGCAGGCTCACGGTCGTGCCGCCATTGGCGACGCTGGCGTCCACATAGCCGCTGACGCCCGACAGCAGATTGGGCAGCACCGTGACCACCGGTTTGAGCAGCCACTTGCCTGAATTGCCGGCCGAGACGATGGATTTGCAGGCGTCGAAGTCCAGCACGAAATCGGCCAGCTGGTTGGCCGCGATCGTGATGTCGGCGTTCATCTTCAGCCCGCTCTGCTGCCCGCTGGGCGTCGTCAGCGCGACCTCGGCGCCGCCGGTGGGCGCGACGGAGTTGGCCAGCGGGTGGGCGCTGTCGTTGTCGGCCAGCACCAGGCGCAACTGCGAGTAATGGCCCGCTGGCAACGGCACCTGGCCCAGGCTCGCGAGCACGCCGTTGCTGAGTGCCAGCAGGTCGAAGCGTTGCGTGGGGCCGACGTTGAGATCGATCCAGCCGGCATCGGCGTCAGACGCCGTCGTACTGGCGTTGACGCGCACCTTCTGCACGGTCACGTAGACATGATCGAAGCCGCAGGACGGTGCGTCGGTCAGGCTCAGCGCCAGGGTGCCCGACGTGCTGCTGGACGGCGTTGTGATGGGCGTGCCGGCATCACCGCCGCCGCCCCCGCAGCCACTCAGCAAAAGCGCTGCCAGCGGCAGCGCGAGAAGAAGAGATCTGTGAGACCTGATGTCCATGATCCGCCCCAGGATGATGGTAGGGACACCCAGTCTTCGCTTCTTCCTCAACGGCAGTCATTTCCAAACGCGTCGATTTGTGACAGCTCAGCGGCGCGGCTCCAGCCGCTTCAGTTCCTGGGCACTCAAGACCCAGGCCGGGTTGCCGGCCACACGCTGGACGGCCAGGTCCAGGAAGGCGCGCACCCGCGCGGGCTGCGCCACGCGGCTGCCGTAATAGATATACAGGCCCAGGTGAGCGCAGACATGCTGCGTCAGCAACGGCACCACGGCGCCCGCGCGGATCAGTGGCGCTGCCGTCGGGCCGACGAGCTGGCCTACGCATTGGCCAGCAACGACGGCATTGGCCTCCAGCTCCACGTCGTTGGTCAGCACGACCGAGGCGATGTCGCGCGCGACGATCTCGTCGCCGACCTGGAACTCCCACGGCATGAGCTTGCCGGTGTTGGGCCGGCGAAAGCCGCTGCAGCGGTGGCGGGCCAGTTCGTCGATGCTTTGCGGCGCACCAAAGCGTTTGAGATAGCTGGGCGCCGCGCAGACGATGAGCTGCAGCGGCAGCAGATGGCGGGCGATGAGGCCCTCGCCCGGCGGCGAGCCGGCGCGAAAGCCGACATCCACGCGGTCCTCGACCCAGTTGCCGATGCGGTCGTCCAGTTGCACATCGGGCTCGATGTCGGGGTGCGCGGCGCAGAACTCCTCCAACACCGGCCACAGGACCGGCAGCATGATGGAACGCGGCGCGACGATGCGCAGCGGCCCGGCGATCTCGTCGCGCCCCTGGCGGGCGCCGTGCAGGGCGCGCTGCAGCGCCTGCAGCCCCGGCGCGGCGGCGCCGAGAAAGCGCTCGCCCTCCTCGGTCAGGCTGAGCCGGCGCGTCGTGCGGTGGAACAGGCGCACGCCGAGGAACGTCTCCAGCTGCGTCAGCGCCTGGCTGGCCGCCTGCGGCGTGATGCCCTGGGCCGCAGCGGCCTGGCGCAGGCTGCCCAGCTCGGCGGCCCTGGTGAAGGTGGCGATGGCGCGCAGTTCGTTGAAAGCCATTGTCACGATTCCTTTGCGAATCAATGACTGGATTCTGGGCTAGTTGATTATCAATGGCGCTCCTAAATTTCAGTCCATCGGCCGATCACTTCAACCACTCTCAGCCCTGGAGCCCACCATGAACACCTCTTCCACCTTCAAGCGCGTCTGGATGATCACCGGCGCATCCCGCGGCATCGGCGCGCGCATCGCCGCCGCCGCGCTGGAGCATGGCGACGCCGTCGTCGCGACGGCCCGCAACGCGGACGCAATCAACGAGCGCTTCGGCGCCCACCCCGGCCTGCTGGCCGTCTCGCTGGACGTCACCATTGAGGCCCAGGCCGCGCAAGCCGTACAGCAAGCCATCGCCCGCTTCGGCCGCGTCGACGTGCTGGTCAACAACGCCGGCTACGGCCTGCTGGGCGCCGTCGAGGAGGCCAGCGCCGACGAGGTGCGCCGCCTCTACGAGACCAACGTCTTCGGCCTGCTCAACGTGACCCGCGCCGTGTTGCCCGCGATGCGCGAACGCCGCAGCGGCCACGTCATCAACATCTCGTCGCTGGGCGGCTACCGGTCGGCCGCTGGCTTTGGCGTCTACTGCTCGACGAAGTTCGCCGTCGAGGGTCTGACCGAGGCGCTGCGCGATGAACTGGCGCCGCTGGGCATCCATGCCACCGTCGTGGAGCCCGGCTACTTCCGCACCGAGTTCCTGGAAGGCCAGTCTCTGGTCACGTCGCCGCGCGAACTGAGCGACTACGCCGCCAGCGCCGGCCGCGTGCGCGAGATCGCCAAGCAGATCAGCCTGAACCAGCCCGGCGACCCCGAGCGCCTGGCCCAGGCCATGCTGACCCTGGTGGACGCCAAGACCCCGCCGCTGCGCCTGCCCATGGGCACGGACACGCTGCAGGCCATCGCCGACAAGAACGCCTTCGTCGAGCGCGAGACGGCCGAATGGCGCGGCCTCGCGGCGTCGACGGACTTTCCTAAGCTGCAGGCGGCGGCCTGATTCAGGCGGGGTGCTGGACGTCGTAGACCAGCATCTGTATGCCGCTGGCCAGGCTGCGCGCTGACACCAGCGCCAGCCTCTGCTGTGAACCCGGTGGCAACAGCGGGATACCGCGGGTCAGCGCCACGGGCATGACCGCCACTTCGAGCCGGTCCGCAAGGCCGGCTTCGAAGAGCTGGCCCGCCAGTTCAGCGCCACCGAACAGCCAGATGTCGCGCGCTGAGGCCTCGGCCTTGAGCGCGGCGACCTGGCCCGCGATGTCGTCGCGCACGATGGTCACGCCGGGATGCGCCGTCGCATCCAAGCTGCGCGACGCGACGACAACACGCTTGCCGCGCAGCGGGTTCGCCTCTCCTTGCGCCAGCATCACTTCATAGGTCTTGCGGCCCATGACGAAGGTATCGAACTCAGCGAACAGCGTGGCGAAATCGATGCTGGTGTCCTCCACGATCCAGCCATAGCCACCGTCCGGGTCGGCGATGAAACCGTCCAGGCTGACGGCGCAGTTGTAGCGAAGGCGTCTCATGCTCTGCGCTTGCCGCTGTCGTGCACCACTTCGCCGTCGGACTTGGTGAACGGTGGCAGCGGCCCCACCGGCAGCAGCTCCAGCACGGCCTCAGAGGGCCGGCACAGCGCCGTGCCCAGCGGGGTGACAACGATGGGGCGGTTCAGCAGCACGGGGTGTTGCTGGATGGCGTCCAGCAGTGCGTCATCGCTCAGCGCCAGGTCGGCCAGGCCCAGCTCGGCGAAGACGGCTTCCTTGTCGCGCAGCAAAGCCCGCAAGGGCTGACGGGTCGCGGCAGCCAACGCGCGGATCTCGTCACGGCTCGGCAGATCCTTCATGTACTCGACGACGCGCGGCTCCAGGCCCGCATGGCGGATCAGCGCCAGCACATTGCGCGAGGTGCCGCAGCCCGGGTTGTGGAAGATGGTGATGTCGCTCATGGCTTGAAGAGTTGGGGATCTCAGCCCCAGGTTTCATCGAGGCAGGTGTGGAAGACCTCGTTCAGCCGCGGCAGCACTTCGCCGCGCTGCGTGGCCTGCGGGTTCATGTGCTCCAGGCGCTCCAGCTCGGCCTCGATGAAGTCGTTGATGCCGCGCACCGGCGCCGACAGCCCCAGCTCGGGCGCGGCGCGCTTGCGCTCCAGCAGGTCGTGGATGTCGGCCAGCAGAGCCGGCTGGTCGTCGATGAGGTGCAGCAGCTTGGCGAACTCGATGGGCGCGGCGCCGCCATAACGCTCCAGCCAGCGCACCGACAGCAGCGGTCGCAGCACGTAGAAGTACTTCTTCAGCGGCACCTCGTCACCGCGCAGATAGCCGCGGTAGTTGGTCTTGGCCATGCTGCGGTAGTGGTGCAGACCGCTGACGCAGGAGTACACCTCGGGCATCAGTGCCCGCACGCTTTCGGCAAAGCCGCCGTGCTCGGCATAGACGATGGGCGACTGCACCCATTCGACGAAGGCCGGGTTGGACTTCCACAACAGCCGCAGCGCCTTGCGCAGGTCCCAGCCGTTCAGGTCAATGTCGTCGACGATGGGGTATTCGATGACGTCGCGCTGCTCTTCCAGCCCGACGGACAGGTACCAGTCGCGGCGGTGGATGTAGATGAAGCGGGCGTCGTAGTCGCTGTTGGGCGACTCGAAGCCCCAGGCCCGGCTGCCGGACTCGACGGACAGCAGCACCTTGACGTCGTGCTCTGCTTCGGCGCGCCGGACGCGCTGCAGGATTTCTTCTCTGACGGGGGCTGGAATCATCCGAGCCATTGTCTCAACGGGCCTGCGCGGCGATCCACGCGTCGACGCGACGCTCCAGCACCGACAGCGGCAGCGAGCCCTCGGCCAGCACCTGGTCGTGGAAGGCCGCGAGGCTGAACTTCGCGCCCAGCTTGGCTTCAGCGCGATGGCGCAGTTCCTGGATCTTCAGCGCACCGATCTTGTAGCCCAGCGCCTGGCCGGGCCAGGCGAGGTAGCGGTCGATCTGCGCGACGGCCTGCTGCTCGCCGGCGCCCGTCGTGTCCATCCAGTACTTCAGCGCCTGCTCGCGGCTCCAGCCCTTGGCGTGCAGGCCGGTGTCGACCACCAGGCGCGCCGCGCGGCTGATCTCCAGGCGCAGCTCGCCGGCGTAGGCCACCGGGTCGGTGAACAGGCCCAGCTCGTGGCCCAGCGTTTCGGCGTACAGCGCCCAGCCCTCGCCGTAGGCGTTGATCCAGTTGCGGCGGCGGAACTCGGGCAGCGGCATCTCCAGCTGGCGGCCCAGGTGGAAGTGGTGGCCGGGCTGGCCCTCGTGCAGGAAGAGGGCCGTCATCGTCGAGACGGAGTAGATCCTGGGGTCGTTGATGACGGCCCAGAACACGCCCGGCGCGCTACCGTCGGCCTGGCCCACGGTGTAGTGGTCCGACGCGGTGTCGCGCGTCAGCTCGGGCTCGGCCCGTATCTCCAGCGCCATGCGCGGCTGCTGGCCGAAGAGCTTGGGCAGTTGCGGCACGACACGGGCGTTGATGGCGCGGTAGGCGTCCAGGATCTCGGCCTCGGTCTTGAAGGGCAGGAAGCGTGCATCGGTGCGCGCCCATGCCAGCAGGCCGCCACCCTTGAGCGGGTCGCCCGTGAAGCCGAGCTGCGGCGCGATGCGCGTGATCTCGCCCTGGATGCGCGCCACCTCCTTGAGACCCAGCTCATGCACCTGCTCGGGCGTCAGGTCCGTCGTCGTCTGCTCGCGCACCCATTGGCGGTACCAGGCCTTGCCGTTGGGCAGCGAGGTCCAGCCTATGCCAGCGCGGCGCCTGGCGGCGGGCAGGTACTCGGCATCGATGAAGGCGGCCAGGCGGCGCAGGGCTGGCTGCGTGCGCTCCGTCACCTCGCGGCGGTAGGCCTCGGCCAGGCGTGTGCGGTCCTCGGCCGAAAGATCGGCGGGCAGGGCGCGCGCGGGTGCCGTGAAAGGGCTGTGCTCTGCATCCGCCTCGGCGAGGCTCTTCAACACGGGCAGCGCGGCCTCGACGACCGGGCGCGACTGCACGACGCCGCGCTTCATGCCCTCGCGCATGTTGGCCATGGCCTGGTCGCACCAGGCGGGCAGGGCGGCGATGCGCTTCAGGTAGGCGTCGAGCTGGGCGGCCGTCTTCAGCGGCTGGCCGGCCTGGCCGCTGGAGAAGAAGGCCACCTGGAAGGGCGTGGCGCCCATCTGGTGGAAGGGCAGCAGGTGGTCGGGATAGGGCTCGAAGGCGAGCAGGGCGCGCAGTTGCTGCTCCAGCAGCTCGCGGTTCAGCCGCTCGGCAGGCGGCAGGCTCTTGGCGGGCAGGGCAGCCAGCTCCTTCAGGAAGCCGCGCCAGGCGGCAAAGCGTTTGGCCCGCTCGGTGGGCACGAGGTCCTGGCCCAGCAAGTCGTCGAAGCGGTTGTCGCCGGCCTGCGTGGCGTTGAGCGGGTCCAGGCGGGCACGGGTGTCGTAGTAACGCGTCGCGAGGTCGGCCAGGCGCTCGGTGGGTGTGGCGGCCTGGACGGGTGCAACGAAGGCAAGGGCGAGGGTGAGGGCAAGCAGGCGCATCGTTAGCGTGACCAAGTCGATGATTGAGGGGCGCATTCTGTCGGCGGGCTGAGCCGGCCGCTGTCAGCAGCTCCAAAGTCCCGATAAAAGCCCCCCACAATCGCGCGGCTTACTTTTCTCACCCCGCCATGCCTGTTTTGCGCACCGCCTCGCCCGCCCTGCTGCTGACCGCCGCCTTGCTCGCCGCCCTGCCCGGTTGCAAGCGCCTGAACGAAGTGCCCGCCGCGCTGCCGGCCGCATCCGCCGTACAGGACGCCAACGCGACAACCCAGTTGCGCACCGAGGCGGACGGCCTGTTGGCCCTGCACCGCGAGATCATCGTGCTGATGGAAGGCGAGGCCGCCTTGCAGCCGGCCCAGCGCCGCGAGGTGCAGGCCCTGGGCCAGCAGCTCTTCCACGACCTGCTGCAGCGCCAGCAGCGTCTGGCCGATGCGGCGCTCAAGCCCGAAGCCCTGGAGGCCACGGCCGCGCTGCTGACGCGCATCGAGAGCGAGCCCAGCTGGTTCGACGCCGACCGCCTGGCCTTCAAGGAGGTGCTGGGCCAGCTCGCCACCGGGCTGAAGACGGCGCAGACGCTGGACGGCATCAAGCTCGCGCGCCGCGCCCAGGAGGATGTGGACACGCTGGCCGAGGTGGAGAAGGCCTATGAGCAGGAGCTGAAGGAGGTGTTCGGCGGCTTCGCCAAGCGCGGCATTGAGTTGAAGCGCGAACGCTGGGGTGACTATGTCGCCAAGCTGCGCGCCCTGCACACCCGCGAAGCGCTGATGAAGAAGTACGGCACCCAACTGCCGGCCGCGCAGGACCTGGCGCCCGAGCCGCCCGCATCGGGTGGCATGCGCGGCGTGGCCACCAAGGACCGCGAAGTCTTCGGCGACAAGCTGCCACCCAAGACCGTGCTGCTGACCTTCGACGACGGCCCGCACCCGCGCTACACCGACGAGATCCTGGAGATCCTCAAGCGCTACCAGGCGCCCGCCGTGTTCTTCGAGCTGGGCCAGAACCTCGGCAAGGTGGATGGCGCCGGCAAGACGCAGCCCGGCAACGGCAGTGCGGTGGCCAAGCGCGTGCTGGCGGCCGGCCACCAGATCGCCAACCACAGCTTCACGCATGGGCTGATGTCCAAGTTCGAGCTGCCCAAGGTCAAGGAAGAAGCCGCCAACACGGAGGCGCTGCTGGATGCGGCGGGTCGCAATGGCGACGCCTTGTTTCGCTTCCCTTATGGCGCACGCAACGATGGCGCTCTGACCACCATCGAGGCGCTGAAGCTGCGCTCGATGATGTGGAACGTGGATTCGCTGGACTGGAGCGACCCCATCCCCAAGAGCATCGCGGCACGCGTGCTGGGTGAGCTTGAAAAGCAGCAGCGCGGCATCGTGCTGTTCCACGACATCCACGCCCGCACGGTGCAGGCCTTGCCGCTGGTGCTGGACCAGCTCGCCGCCGATGGCTGGCGCTTTGCGAGCTACCGCGACGGGCAGTTTGTCATCTCGGCCGAGCGCACGGCGGCCGCACCGCTGCCGCCCGCGGCCGGCGAGCTGTACCGCGACAGCCATGCGCTGGTCATCGGCATCAACCAATACACGGCTTGGCCCAAGCTGTCGCATGCAGTGCGCGACGCGCAGGCGGTGCGCGAGTCGCTGGTCACGCGCTTTGGCTTTCGGGCTGACAACGTCACGCTGCTGACCGACGGCGAGGCCACGCGGGCCAACATCCTGAAGGCGCTGAACGAGCGCTTCGGTGATGCGAAACGCGTGAAGCGCGACGACCGCGTCTTCGTCTTCTTCGCCGGTCATGGCAGCACGCGCAAGCTGCCCAGCGGGCGCGAGGTGGGCTACATCGTGCCGGTAGACGCGGGCCTGAACGACTTGCAGGCCGACGCGATTGCAATGCCGCAGTTGCAGGAGGTGGCCGAGGCCATCACGGCCAAGCACGCCCTGTTCGTCATCGACGCCTGCTACTCGGGCCTGGGCCTGACGCGCGGCGGCTCGGCCGCGGCGGACAGCAACTTCGCCCGCACCAACGCCCGCCGCGTGGGCCGCCAGATGATGACGGCCGGCGGTGCCGACCAGCAGGTGGCCGACGACGGCCCCGGCGGCCACTCGGTCTTCACGTGGACGCTGCTGCAGGCCTTGAGCGGCAAGGCCGACCTGAACGGCGACGGCCTCATCACCGCCACCGAGCTGGCCGCCTATGTGGCACCCGCCGTGTCGGCCATCGCGCACCAGACGCCGGCCTTCGGCAGCCTGCCGGGCTCGGAGGGCGGTGAGTTCGTCTTCGAACTGCCGCAGACCCAGGAACCCGCGCTCAGCGGCGCCGTGGCCCAGCTCGACGACAAGGCCAGCCAGTTCGCCGCCAAGCTGGACGAAGCCAGCACCGCCGGCCGCCAGGTGGCCGCCACCGCAAGTGGCGCGGCCAGCGGCGTGCAAGTCACCATCAAGGGCCTGGACGGCAAGGACCAGGCCCTGGCCGCGACGACCGCCCGCGTGGACCCCGGCGCCCGCGTCGCCGCCCAGCGCGCCAACGACCGCGGCCTGCAGCTCTACCGCGAGCGCCGCTACGACGAGGCCGAGGCGGCGTTCAAGGAGGCGCTGCAACTGAGCCCGAAGTTCGCGCTGGCCGCCAACAACCTGGGCTTTGTGCTCTACCGCCGCGGCAAGCCGGCCGATGCGGCCACCTGGTTCGAGAAGGCCGTGGAGATGGACGCCAGCCGGTCGCTGGCCTGGCTCAACCTCGGTGATGCGCGACTGCAGGCCGGCGATGAGTCCAAGGCTATGGCGGCCTACAAGACCTTTTTGATCCTGACGCCGCAGCACGCACGGGCGGCGGAACTGCAGGCCTGGATCGCGAATCCGTCGGATGCCACCCGCCCCAAGCCGCTGTAGGCGCCGCTCTACAATGGGCCATCCCGTCGCGTATCTGCTCAACGGCGCGACATCGGGGGCTGGACGCCGGCGCAACTCTCCTTCGCGCCTCCCATGCTTGCCGGCCTCCGCCGGCCTGCAGCGGCCGTCACCTCCTTCAAGCGGCGAGCCTCAATCCGGCCCCTCTCGAACCGCAACCCGAGTCGGTCCACCCTGCGGTGCCACGGCTCGCCCCGACCTCCATCCCGCGAAGGCGTTCCTCGCGGAGAGTTTCAGGAAATCGCCGTGCACCGACCACTGCCGGGGCACGGATCTTGCGCGTCACGACTCGCGCCTCCCTTGCCTTGTTCGACGACCGGCGCGCATCACTTGCGCCCGCTGACCTGGAGATTCCCGATGAACGCATCCGGCCCACTGCTCGCCACGTCACGACGCGACATGCTTCGCGATGAATTGCTCGCCACCGTCGACCTGCTCAAGAAGCGGCGCGCGGCCGAGATCGACCAGGGCTACATCGAGGACTACATCGCCCTGCACTGGATGGAATGGCACGGCGGCTCGCTGCGCCTCACGACGACGGGCGAGAACGTCTGCAAGCACCTCGCGAACCTGCTCAGCCGGGCCACCCCGCGGCCCGCGTTCTGACCGCACGGCCGGCCATGCCCGCTGTCGACCCGCTGCTGCTGGCCACGGTGCGGCTGGGCACCTTTTCAGGCACTCGGGGACTGACGAACGCGAGCGGTTTCTTCTTTCGCCGCGACGAGCGGCTCTACCTCGTCAGCAGCCGCCACGTCTTTTTCGACGAAGCGAGCGGGCACCACCCCGACCGCCTTGAGATCGAACTGCACACCGATGCGGAAAACCTGACCGACTCCATCGGGCTGTCGGTGCTGCTTTACCGCGACGGCCTGGCGAACTGGCGCCAGGGCCGGGATGACCATGGTGGCATCGACGTGGCCGTCCTGGAGATCGACACCGAGGCCTTGCCGACGACGGTGGCGCTGGCCGCCTTCACGCCAGAGCACTTGCCTGGCCCGGACGATGACATCGCCATCGGCCAGCCGCTGCTGATCCCGGGCTTCCCGCTGGGCTTTCACGACGGGCTGCACCACTTTCCCGTCGTGCGCCAGGGGACCGTCGCCTCGCCGTATGGCTGGCGCTTCCAGGGTGCGGGCTGGTTCCTCACCGACGCGAGAACCCACCGCGGCATCAGCGGCGCGCCGGTGGTGATGCGCGCACCGGACCGGCCGGCGCTGCCCTGGATGCTGGTGGGCGTGCACTCCTCGCGCTTCGACATGGGCGACCGCAACCTGGTGACCGACGAATCCCTGGGCCTCAACGCCACCTGGTACCCCGACATCATCCTGACGCTGACGGAGCCCGCCGGGGAATGAGCATGAACGCGCTACCGAGCGGATTCACGGACGAAGACCGGCTGATCGCGCTGCGGCGGGAAATTGCCGCGGCCGAGGCGACGCTGCTGGCGCTGCAAGCGGCCATAGAGCAGGCCCGCAGCGAAACGGGCCTGGCCGAGATGCGCGACGCTCGCATCGAGAACGAGCGCCTGGTGGTACAGAACCGCGAGTTCACCCAGCAGGCCGAAACCGCCCACGCGGCGCTGGAAGTCGCCGTCAAGGCGGCGCAGACCGACCCGCTGACGGGCCTGCGCAACCGCGAGGTGCTGTGGCATCGCCTTGCCCATGACCTGGCGCTGGCACGGCGGCATGGCAACCGGCTGGCGATCTACTTCCTGGATGTGGACGACTTCAAGCGCGTCAACGACGAGTTCGGCCACGCCGTTGGCGACCTGCTGCTGCAGCACGTGGCGCGCATCCTGCTGGCCACCGTGCGCGCCAGCGACACGGTCTGTCGCATCGGCGGCGACGAGTTCGTCGTGCTCGCCTCGGCGAGCCGGCCGGAGGACGCTGGCCAGGTGGCGGCCAAGATCGCCCAGGCGCTGGGTGCGCCCTGCGCGCTCGCCGGCCACCCCATGTCCGTGTCGGCCAGCATAGGCTTCAGCGTCTTTCCTGACGACGGCGAATCGCCCGGCGTGCTGGTGCACAAGGCCGACGAGGCGATGTACCGCGTGAAGAGAACCCTCGCGGCCCGGCGCTGACCAAGTGGCCGCCTGTGTTCCACTTCTGCCGTGAAGTCTGACGTTCCTACCGCAAAGCCGCCCGCGCCGGCATTTCCCCTCCCCCAGCCCCGCCACGCCGCCCGACTGCCTGCCAGCCTGGCGCCCGAGGACTGGGCGCGCATACGCCAGGCCGGCTATGTGCTGCCCCAGGTGCTGACGCCCAGCGATCTTGAAGACGGCACGGACGAGGCGCTGGAGCGGCTGGGCGCCATCCAGATCTCCAAGGCCGCCGGTGGCGCGCGGCCCAGCCGCTGGATACTGCCGCAGCACATCTCCACCGCGCTGGCGCAGCTGGACGCCACGCCGATGGCCAACACGCTGCGCGCCCTGCTGCAGCAGCGCCTGCACCAGCTTGAGAGCCTGGGCCTGCGCCGTGAAGGCCTGGTCTTCACGCGGCTGTGCGTGCACCCCATCGCCCTGGCCCATGAGGGCTGGCGCATCGACCTGTCGCACCGCGTACCGGTGCCCGAGGAGCCCATCTGGGCCTTCTTCCGCGACGGGGAAACGGCCGCGCTGCGCCAAGGCCTGGGCCAGGCGCCCGAATACTCTTACACGGCCGAGCTGGCCTTGCACCTGAACCATCTCGTGGACCGCAGCGAAGCGATGGGGCACGCCAGCCAGCTCGACTCACTGCTGCCGCGCCTGCAGGCCGAATGCGGCGTGCCCATGCCTTTTGCCGACCTGAAGGCGGCGCTGACGCGCGCCCAGGACCGCTGGGAGCAGCAGGTCGAGGAGCAGGACACGCTGGCCAGCCTGGGCCGCGAGCTGGCCTTCCAGGGCTACCCGGACAGCTTCGACACGGCCCGCAAGCTGGGCCGCAAGGTGACGCTGTACCTGGGCCCGCCCAACAGCGGCAAGACGCATGCGGCCTTCGAGCGCCTGGCGCAAGCGCTGGACGGGGCCTACCTGGCGCCGCTGCGGCTGCTGGCGCTGGAAGGCCGCGACCGCCTCGTGGCCCGCGGTGTGCCGTGCTCGCTGTTGACCGGCGAGGAGAGCGTGCCGGCCGCGCAGGCGCGCGTCGTATCAAGCACCATAGAAATGGTCAACACGCGCGACGTGGTGGACGTGGCCGTCATTGACGAAGCGCAGATGATCTTCGACGACTCGCGCGGCTGGGCCTGGACGCAGGCCATCGTGGGTGTGCCGGCGCGTGAGCTCATCATCATCGGCTCGGCCTATGCCGCGCCGGCCATCGAGCGGCTGCTGCAGTTGTGCGGCGAGAAGCCCGAGCGGCGCCTGTTCGAGCGCAAGCAGCATGTGCAGCTGATGCCCGCGCCGGTGCCGATGACGCACCTGCACGCGGGCGACGCGGTCGTGGCCTTCAGCCGCCGCGACGTGCTGATGCTGCGCGACCAGATCGGCCAGGGCGGCCACACCGTCAGCGTCATCTATGGCGCGCTGCCGCCCGAGGTGCGCCGCCGCGAGGCCGAGCGCTTCGCGGTGGGCGCCAGCGACATCCTCGTTGCAACCGACGCCATCGGCATGGGCCTGAACCTGCCGATACGCCGCGTGCTGTTCTCGACGTTGGAGAAGTTCGACGGCGTGGGCGACCGCGTGCTGTCGGTCGGCGAGGTGCACCAGATCGCCGGCCGCGCGGGCCGCTACGGCATGCACGACGAAGGCTTCGTCAGCGTGCTCAAGGAGGCCGAGGCCTCGGCGATGAAGACGCTGCGCGAGCTGCTGCCCAAGGAGCCGCGCGCGCCGCGCGACTTCAAGGCGCCGGTGGCACCCAACTGGCGTCACGTGCAGACGATCTCCAAGCGCATGGGCGTGGACAAGCTCTACGCGGTGCTGAGCATCTTCATGCAGCAGCTGCGCCTGGACGACGCCCACTTCGCCGTGGCCGAGCTGGAGCAGATGCTGGAGCTGGCCGAGACGCTGGACCGCAACGCGGGCACGCTGCCGCTGCAGGAGCGATTCCGCTACGCGCAGGCTCCTGTCGACAGCCGCCTGCCCATGCTGGTGGAGCAGTTCCACAGCTGGGCCGCCAGCCACGCCCGCACCGGCAAGGCCGGCGAGCCGCATTTCCTGGACGAGTACGACCAGCACGGCCGCCTGGACCGCATGGAGCAGGCGCTGCGCATCTGCACGCTGTGGCTGTGGCTGGACCTGCGCTTCCCCGACGTGTTCGGCCACGTCGAGGAAGTCATCGACCTGCGCGCGCGGCTCAACGACGGCATAGAGCGGCAGCTCAAGGGCAAGAAGCCGCTGTGGCAGCGGCGCGGCCGCTGAGCCTCAAGCCGTGTAACGCGGCGCTGGCGTGTTGCTCGACAACTGGCCCGACATGGCCTGGCGCGCGGCCTCGTAGGCCAGCAGGGGCGCTTCGTCGTGCAGCGACGGCACGGTGATCAGCTCACCGCGGTCGAAGCCCACCAGGGCCGCGTCCACCAGGGCCTCTGCCGACATTACCCAGCTTTCCGGCAAGTGTTCGACGGGCATGCCGCCGCGAGCCCAGAACTCGGTCGCTGTGGCGCCGGGCAGCACGGCCTGAACGCGCAGGCCTTGAGCGCCCAGCTCGTGATGCAGTGACTGGCTGAAGGCCGTCACAAAGGCCTTGCTGCCGCCGTAGACGCCGTTGAGCAGCTCGGGCGCGATGCTGACGATGGACGAGATGTTGATGACCGCACCGCGGCCGCGCGCGACGAAGCCCGGGACGGCGGCATAGGTCAGGCGCGCCAACGCCGTCACGTTGAGCTCGATCATGTGGGTCATCTGCTCGACGTCGGCCTCCAGCAGCTTGGCCGGCGTGCCGATGCCGGCGTTGTTGACCAGCAGCGTGAGGCTGGCATCGTCGCGCAAGCGCTGCTCGACGGTGGCGCGCTGGGCGGCATTGCCCAGGTCGGCGGCGATGACATCGACCTTGCGGCCGGTCTGGGCGGTGAGGCTCTGGGCCAGCGCGGTGAGCCGTGCGCCGTCGCGGGCGACGAGGATGAGGTCATAGCCGCGGCGGGCCAGGCGGTCGGCATAGATGGCGCCGATGCCGGAAGAGGCGCCGGTGATCAGCGCGGTACCAAGGGTGGAAGTGCTCATGAGGGGTTCTCCGAAAGCGGGTGGGTTGGCGTAGGGAGAATTCTGAGGACAAGTGCTCATGTCTCAAATGACGTATACAGTCATGTTTCAAGACATCGACGTGAAGGAGTCGACATGCACCGCCTGGGCTTTGTGCTGAGCGAGGGCTTCCAGCTGATGGCGCTGTCCACGCAGGCCGTCTTCGAGTTCGCCAACCTCGTGACCGAGGACAACTTCTATGACTTCGCCTGCTACAGCGTGGGCGGCGGCGACGTGGCGTCGTCCAGCGGCGTGCGCGTCGGCACAAAGCCGCTAGCCTCCTGCACGCAGGCCGACACCTGGCTGGTGACCGGTGCGTCCGACCCGTTCGTGGCGCCGGCTGAAGCCGAGGTGCTGAAGTTCCTGCGCCGCGCCGAGCGCCATGCGCGCCGTATTGCCGGCCTGTGCACGGGCGGCTTCACCTTGGCCGAGGCCGGGCTGCTGGACGGGCGGCGCGCAACGACGCACTGGCTTTACGCGCGCGACATGAAGGCCCGCCACCCGGCCATCCACGTCGAGGACGACCGCATTTTCATCACCGATGGCCCGGTCTGGACCTCGGCAGGCATGACGGCCGCGCTGGACCTGGCGCTGGCCATGGTGGAGGCCGACCTGGGCGAGGACGTCGCCCGCGCGGTCGCGCACAAGCTGGTCATGTCGCAGCGCCGCACGGGCGGGCAGTCGCAGCACTCGGAGCTGCTGGAGCTGGCGCCCAAGTCAGACCGCATCCAGCAGGCGCTGGACTATGCGCGCGCCCATCTGAAGCAGGCGCTGTCCGTGGGGGAGCTGGCCGAGGTGGCCCACCTGAGCCCACGCCAGTTCAGCCGCGTGTTCACGGCCGAGACCGGGCATTCGCCGGCCAAGGCTGTGGAGGGCCTGAGGCTGGAGGCCGCGCGGCTGATGATCGAACAGAGCCGCCACCCGCTGGAGGTCGTTGCACGCGAGTCTGGCTTTCGCGACAGGCGCCATCTGCGCGAGGTGTTTGTCCGCAACTTCGGCGTGCCGCCACAGGTGACGCGGCGGGGGGCGAGGGCGGCGAGCTAGACGACGCCGAGGCGTATCAGATCGTGCGCCGTCGCCACGATGGCCTCCCGCGGCGGCCTCGGCACCCAGCCCAACACTTCGCGAGCATGACTGGCATCCTGGTGGCGGGCTGTGCCCAGTTCGCTGGCCGCGTTGCGCACCAGGGGGCTGAACTTGGCCATCAGCCGCACCGTCCAGTCCGGCAGCGTCAACGTCGGTACCTTGCGCGCCTGCTCGCCCAGCTCGGCGCGCAGCACGGCCGCGATCTCGCGCAGCCACAAAAAGCCGCCGCAGGCGATGAAGCGTTCATCGGCCATGCCGGGCGCGGTCAACGCGCGCCAGTGCAGCTCGGCCACGTCGCGCACGTCCACGATGCCGAAGCCGATGTTGGGCAGGGCCGGCAGCCGGCCTTGCAGCAGGCTCTGCACGATGACGACGCTGGCGGAATAGTCGGCGCTGGCCACCGGGCCCAGCACGACGGACGGGTTCACCGTGCAGAACTCCAGGCCGCCGCCTTCGCGCGCCACCCAGTCGCGCGCAGTGCGCTCGGCAATCGTCTTGGACTGCACATAGGGCGGGATGCCCGGCGTCTGCAGCCGCGTCCAGTCGCTCTCGGTGAAGTGGTGCTCACCCGGGCCGTGGCCGTAGGCGATGGCGGCGACGGAGGACGTCATCACGACGCGCCGCACGCCGGCATCGCGTGCGGCCTTCAACGCGCGCAGTGCGCCGTCGCGAGCCGGCACGATGAGCTCGTTCGCGTCCGCGGGCACACCGGCCGGCAGCGGCGACGCCAGGTGGGCCAGGTGGCTGCAGCCGGCCGCCGCGTCGGCCCAGCCGGCGTCGGCCATCAGGTCGGCGGTGAAGCAACGCAGCTGCTCCTGTGCGTCGCCCGAGTCGGCGCCCAGCAGCTTGCGCAGGGCGGGCTCACGCGCCGGGTCGCGCAAAGTAGTGTGAACCTGCCAGCCCGCGGCCAGCAGCTGGCGGATCAGCACGCCGGCGATGAAGCCGCTGCCGCCGGTGACGAGGATGCGAGGGGTGGCGCTCATGCGGCCGATTGTGTCGGCGGCGGGTGACACCATGACCCTAGTCAGGGCGGGCGATTGCGAATTGCCAGCCGTGCTGCGCCGAGGGACAGTCGCGGCTTTTGACGACTCAGCCAGGATTCATTCTTGACCTCCGCCACCCTGACTGCGGGCAACGACGCCACAAGCGACGAACGCGCCCGCCATGACCGGTCCTTCCTGGGCCACCCCGCCGGCCTGGGCTGGCTGTCCTTCTGCGAGCTGTGGGAGCGCTTCTCCTACTACGGCATGCAGGGCCTGCTGGTGCTGTACCTGGGCAACTACCTGTTCATGCCCGAGAACGTGGGCCACGTTGCCGGCCTGGACGCGCTGCGTCGCGCCATCGAGAACGTGACCGGCCCGCGCTCGCCGGCGCAGCTGGCCTCGGCGGTGTTCGGCCTGTATGCGGGCTTTGTCTACCTGGCACCCATCTTCGGCGGGTTGATCGCCGACCGCTGGCTGGGCCGCACCCGCACCGTGGTCATCGGCGCGCTGCTGATGGCGGCGGGCCACTTCCTGATGGCTTTCGAGACCGCGCTGCTGCCGGCGCTGGGCTGCCTGCTGCTGGGCGTGGGTTGCTTCAAGGGCAACATCGCCGCGCAAGTGGGCGACCTGTACGCGCCGGGCGACAAGCGCCGCGCGAGTGCCTTCCAGATCTTCATGCTGGCGGTGCAGATCGCCGTCATCGCCGCCCCCTTCGTCTGCGGCACGCTGGGGCAGAAGGTGGGCTGGCACTGGGGCTTCGGTGCGGCCGGCGTGGGCATGCTCATCGGCCTGGTCACCTACCTGGCCGGCCGGCGCTGGCTGCCGCCTGAACCCGTGCGCGGTAGCAAGGCCGAAGCCGCGGCACGCCCACCGGTGAGCCGCCGCGGTGTGATGCAGGTGGTGTTGCTGGTGGCCATCCTGCCGCTGCTGATGCTGTCCATCGTCGGCAACCAGCAGTTCCAGAACGCCTACCCGCTGTGGTCGCAGCAGCACATGGACATGATGGTGGGCAGCTTCGAGGTGCCCGTGACGTGGCTGCAGGCGGTGGATGCCGTGTTCAGTACGATCACGATGCTGGCGTCGCTGGCCTTCTGGCGCTGGTGGGCCACGCGCCGCACCGAGCCCGACGAGATCACCAAGATGGCGCTGGGCTCCTTTGTGGCCGCCTGCGCACCGCTGCTGCTGCTGATCCCCGCGTTCTCCATCGAGGCCGGCGGCAGCAAGATCAACATCATGTGGACCTTCGTGTACACGCTGGTCAATGACTTCGGCTTTGCCAACATCATGCCGGTGGGCCTGGCGCTGTACTCGCGCGTGGCACCGCGCGGGCTGCAAGGCGTGATGCTGGGCATCTACTACCTGCACCTGTTCTTCGGCAACATCTTCGTCGGCTGGCTGGCGGGGCTGCTGGAGGTCCTGCCGGGCTCGCAGTTCTGGGGCCTGCATGCCGTGCTGGTGGCCGCCGCGGGCGTGGGCCTGCTGGTGGTGAAGCTGGCATTCGGCCGCCTGCTGGCACCGGAAGACGAGGCCAAGACCGCCTGAGGCCATGAATGACGCCCTCGACCGCCTGGCCCGCGAGCTGATGCTGGACGCGCGGCCGCGGTTGAGGCTGCGCTTCGGGCTGGCCTGCGTGCAGCGGGTGCACCACCTGCTCGAAGACCCAGCCGTCATCGACTGCCTGGCCGTGCTGGCGCGTCACCTCGACGGCCAGGCGACAGAGCCCGAGTTGGAGGCCGCCGCCGCAGAAGCCGCGCGGCTGGCCAACCACCACCCCGGCTCGCGCTCGCTCGATGGCGTGGGCCATGCCGCCGTGTCGGCCTCCTATGCGGTCGCCAACGCGCTGGCCGGCAAGGCGTTGCGCGCGGCGGAATACGCGGCCTATGCCACCGTCTACGGCGAGGGCGGCTATGGCGCCGTGCAGCAGCGCGAGTCCTTCCAACCCGAGTTCGATTGGCAGGTGGAGGCCTTGCAAAGGCTCGCCGCTGAGACGTAGGGCCTGCTAACGCCACGGCAATGGGTCGCGAAGGCCCGCCATAAGGGGCCAATCTAGACGCATCTCGCAGCCCGCACTCGCGTGCGGGCCAGGGATGCAACAACGAGTGGCCCCTTATGGCGGGCCTTCCCGAAGGGTTGTGGCCAGAAAGGCCGGATGCTGCGCCGCAAATCCTCGCTGGGTATGGACCCAGCTTGCGGTTTGCGACTTGCCTGCAGCCTTTCTGGCCACAACGCGACCCGTTGCCGTGGCGTTAGCAGGCCCTGGCTGCCTACACTGGTGGACATGATCACCGTCCACCACCTGAACAACTCCCGTTCCCAGCGCGTGCTGTGGATGCTCGAAGAACTGGGCCTGCCCTACGAGATCAAGCACTACCAGCGCGACGCCAAGACCAGCCTGGCGCCGCCCGAGCTGCGCCAGGTGCACCCGCTGGGCAAGTCGCCGGTCATCACCGACGGCGACATCACGGTGGCCGAAAGCGGCGCCGTGCTGGAGTACCTGGTGGACCGCTACGGCCAGGGCCGCTTCAAGCCCGCCGACCCGGCCCCCGAGGACGAGGGCACGCGGCGCTACCGCTTCTTCATGCACTTCGCCGAAGGCTCGGCGATGTCGCCGCTGCTGATGAAGCTGGTGTTCTCCAAGATCCTGAAGGCCCCCATGCCCTTCTTCGCCAAGCCCATCGCCAAGGGCATCGCGCGCAAGGTGCTGGGCGGCTTCGTGCAGCCCAACATCGACTCGCAGTTGCGCTTCCTGGAGGCTGAGCTGAGCACGCGGCCCTGGTTTGCCGGCAGCGAATTCACGGCCGCCGACGTGCAGATGAGCTTCCCCATCGAGGCAGCGGCGGTGCGCGGCGGCGACATGGACGCCTACCCCAAGCTGCGCGACTTCCTTGCGCGCATCCACGCGCGGCCGGCCTACAAGAAGGCCCTGGAGCGCGGCGGGCCCTACAGCCTGATGAGCTGAAAAAGACGCGCCAACTACACTGGCGCCTGGCCGCACGCGCTGCGGCCATCCCCGTCTTGCCCCGCCGGCCTGTCGCCCGGCCGCTGTGACCACAGCGGCGCTGACCTCCCCGTGTCGCATTGCGATCCATCACGCAGGTCACCCGGAGGGGCGCATGCCCGGCTATGAAATCAAGGTCCAGACGCTCGCCATCGACGGAGCCGCGGATCTGCACATCCGCTCGCTGTTGGACAGCCAGCAGTTCGCCGACCCCGCCGGCGCGGCCGAAGCCCTGGGCATCTCGTCAGCGCAATGGCCCCTGTTTGGCCAGGTCTGGCCCTCGGGGCTGCACCTGGCCGCTGCGATGGCGATACGGCCCCTGACCGACGGCGAGCGCATCCTGGAGATCGGCTGCGGCCTGGCCCTGGCCAGCCTGGTGTGCCACCGGCGCGGCGCCGAAGTGACGGCCAGCGACATCCACCCGCTGGCCGGCGCCTTCCTGCTGGAAAACCTGCGCCTGAACGAGCTCGCGCCCATGCGCTACTGCCATGGCGACTGGAGCGAAGACGCCGAGCTGCCTGCCGGCGGCGCGCCGCGGGTGCAAGGACGCTTTGACCTCATCGTCGGCAGCGACGTGCTCTACGAGCGCGACGACGGCGGCGCACTGGCCGCCTTCATCGAAAAGCATGCGCTGCCGCAATGCGAGCTGCTGATCGTGGACCCCAACCGCGGCAACCGCGCGGCGTTCGGCAAGCGCATGGCGGCACTGGGGTTCGAGTTCAGCGAGACGCCGCTGGGCGTGGAGGCCGGCAGCGAAGGCTATCGCGGGCGGCTGATGCGCTTTGCTCGCGGCTGATCAGCCGTAGAGCCGCCGCCCCACCAGCACCAGGTCGCGCTCGCTGCCCTCCAGCCGCGCCACGCGCGGCATGAAGCCCCAGCGCTCGAATCCGTTCTTCTCGAAGAGCCGGATGCTGCCCACGTTGGACGCGAAGATCGTGGCCGTCAACACCTCGATGCCAAGTCCCGGCGAGGCTTCAATCGCCTGGCCCAGCAGATAGCTGCCCAGGCCGCAGCGCTGGTAGTCGGGGTGCAGGTAGACGGCCAGGTCGGCCGTCATGAAGTACCCGGGCCGCTCGTTCATGAAATGAAAGAAGCCCAGGTAGCCGATGACGCCGGCACTGGGAGCGTCCGCGTCCTCGGCCACCCACAACGGCCGGTGGTCGGGCGTGTGCTTCAGGAAGGATGGCCGCCGCGCTTCGACAGTGATGGGGTCCAGGTCGCAGCTGCACGTGCGCGTCGCCACGGCGGCGTTGTAGATCTCGACGATGGGCGCCAGGTCGGCTTCGACAGCGTGGCGGTGGGTGAAGCGCATGGCTGAACTATCGCGCACCAGGGCCCGTGCACCACTGCCGCTCGCAGGGCACGCCGTCGTGATTGCCGTCCATCTGCGTGCCCGGGCAGTGGTTGATGAACCAGGTGGCCTCGGCGCAGGACGTCATCTGCGAGCAATGCGTGCGCCCGTCGCAGCGAAAGCTCGGTTCCGCCGTGCTGGTGGGCTGAGGCGCCGCGAAGGGCTCGGCGGCCGCCGGCGGCAGGCTCTCGAGCTGGCGTCGATGGGTACTGGCTTGAAACCGCCCGTAGCCCCAGACGCTGACGGCGACGACCAGGCACAGCACCAATCCTCGCCCAAGCCAAGACCTGTTCTGAGGACGGGGACTCGTTTGCGGCGGAGCGCGGCCTACCGCCGAACGAACGACATTCACGGCCTGCGGCTTGCCGTCCTTGCCGCGGCCCAGCTCGTAGCTCAGCGTCTCGCCGACGGCGGGCCGCGACCCGTCGCGCGGGAAGGCGCTGATGTGTACGAACAGCTCCGCGCCGCCATGGGTCGGCGCGATGAAGCCAAAGCCGCGCTCGTCGTTCCAGGATCGCAGGATGCCAGTGGATCTCATGCCTGCGGCCCGCCTATCAATCGCGGCTTAGCGCTTGGGCAGCGCCCCCTTGGGGGCGTACTCCACGATCTTGCACCCGGGCCCCTGGGGGTTCTCGCAGCAGGCTGCGAGCTTTCGGACGCTGTCGGCGAACTGCTCGTCCCATTGGGCCTGGCTGTGCAAGTTGCCGGGGCTCATCCAGTGCGACTGCGGGAAGCGCTTGGACCACTCGTCGCCGCCCTCCTGCGGCGCGGTACCGGTGGACTGGTGCATCGCAACCTTGCAGGTGTTCATGTTGCCCATGCGGTGACAGGCCGTGCAGGTGTTGCCGCGCGTGGTGATGCCGAAGGCGTTGAGCTTGGCCCAAGCCCGCCTGAAGTCTTCACCGATGGCCTTGGGCTCGTAGAAGCCGAAGGGGTCGCCGGGCAGCTGCGTGGTCTGCGCGATGTAGGGGCTGTACATGAAGGGGCCGCTGTCGTGGCAGTTGATGCAGGCGGGCTGGGTGCCGGCGACCTGGGCGGGCGTTTGCCAAAGCTTGTCGGCCGGCGGGGCCTTCGCGCCGTCGGGGCCCGCGGGCGGGTCCTTGCGCACCAGCGTGCTGGGCGAGGGCACCCAGCGGCCGTCGATGCCGCTGCCTTCGGTCAACGGTGCCTTGGCCTTGGCGGTGAACCAGCAGGTCTTGCCGTCCTTGAGGCTGTGCGAGATGACGTTGATTTCGTCGAACAATGGGCTGCCGGCCGGGCGTGCGACCTGCTTGCGGCAGACGGCGCTGATCTGCGCGGTCTTGTCGTCGCGCAGCACCAGCGCGCGGCTGCCGGGCACGCACTGGCCCTGGCTACCGGGGTCTTTCTGCGGCAGCAGCGAGGGGCGGTCGCAGCGCGCGGGCGCGGGCTGCGGCGGCACGGGCTTGCCGTCCACGGTGATAGGGATCTCCTCGCCGGCCATGCAGTTGAAGGACGGGATCTCGGTGATCTGCTCGGCGCATTGGCGGCCGTACTCAAACAGCGTCTCGGCCTGGGCGGCGCCCGCGAGCATCAACAGCAGAAGGGCTCTCATGCCACCACCAACCCTTTCTCCGCCATGACGACGGCACGTATCGCCTGGTGGTAGCGGGCATAGCCCGTACAGCGGCAGATGTGCTGGCCTACGGCGTCTTCGATGGCCGCGTCGAGCTGGTCGCGCTTGATAGCTTTAGCGCGCAGGCGGGCCAGCAGCATCTCGGTCGCCATGACGAAGCCCGGCGTGCAGTAGCCGCACTGGAAGGCGAAGTGGTCGAGGAAGGCCTGCTGCACGGCGCTGGGCTTTTCCATGCTGCCCGTGCCTTCGACGGTGGTGATGCTCTGGCCTTGCAGCAAGGCCACGGGCGTGGAGCAGGCGAGCATGGGTTGGGCCTGGCTGCTGGGCTGGCGGCGCGCGGCCACCGTGCAGGCCTTGCAGACACCGATGCCGCAGCACAGCCGCGTGCCGGAGAGGCCCAGTTCCTCGCGCAGGAAGTCGACGAGGGGGAGGTCGGTGGGCACGTCGGCTTTGACGGGTCGACCGTTGACGTGGAACTGGACGTGGACGAGGTCGGTCATGACAGGGCCTTTTGAATGGCGGCGGCGGTGATCGGCAACGACCGAAACCTCTTCTCCGTCGCATGCGCAATCGCATTGCCAATGCCTGGCGCGATGGGACACAACACGGCCTCGGCGATGCCCTTGGCGGTGGGCTCATCCGTGGGCAACGGCGTGATGTTCAGGCGCGCCAGCGGCACGTCGGCGCTCAGCGCCACCTGGTAGCGGTCCAGGTTCCAGCGGCCATCGCCGGCGCCGCCTTCTTCCAGCGGCAGGTTCTCCAGCAGCGCATAGCCAATGCCCATCGCGATGCCGCCTTGGGCCTGGCCCGTGAGCAAGTCCTTCTGCAACACCTTGCCCGCGTCGACCAGCAGCTCCACGGCAACGACGCGCGGTTCGTAGCTCTTGGGGCCGATCTCGACGGCGATGAGCACGCCCGACGGCGCATACAGGCTGCGGCCGTAGAGCTTGGCTGCGGGGTTGGGCGGGATGACATCCTGCCGCGTCACCGAGGCCCAGGTCGCCTGGCCGCCGGCGCGCAGCGAAAGGCCGTCAATGGGCAGCAGCAGCGCCGCGCCGGTGGGCACGGTGTACGTGGCCGACACCCAGGTGCCCTGGTAGACGCCATGCACCATGGCGCCGGACGTGAGGCCGGTCCTGTGAACGTGGGAGGCCAGCGCCTGCAGGGGCAGGGGCTTGAGGCCCGGTGCGACCAGATGGCCAGCCTCCCAGCGCGTGCGGCCCTGCACCAGCTTCACGGCTACGCCCCACAGCGCCGCTGCGGCCGGCAGCAGGCCGCTCTCGAACAGCACGCGGCTGGCTTGCTCGGTCACGTGGACCTGGTGGAAGGCCGTCAGGCAGGCGCTGCTGGACATGCTGAAGCTGGCCGTCCAGCCGGGCTCGCTCCAGTTGCCGGTGGACGTGTAGTTCAGGTCCAGCGCGTTGAAGCTGCCCACATCGCCCATGACGATGTCGTGCGCGTTGTGGCCCAGCCAGCCGGCCGTGCTGATGGCCAGCGTCGTCGCCGAGCCATTGCCCATGTCCACGCAGTTGGTGCGCACCGTGAGCCGCCCGGTGGCGTCCATGGCCACCTCGGCCATGACGCCGTCGGTGCCGGTGCCATAGGCCTGGTTGGCCAGCGCAAAGCCCACGCCGTAGCGAATGCCTTCGCGCGCCTTGCGCAGCTTCACGGCCTCGCGGTCGCGCCACAGCGGGTGGGCGCGGGCGACGCGGCAGATCTCGCGCAGCGTCATCACCTGCGTCAGCGGTGCGCCGGTGATGGTGCGGTCGAACTGGCGCAGCGCGTTGGACTCGCGCAGCTCGATGGGGTCGCGCTTGAGCGCCACGGCCACCTCGTCCACCAGCGTCTCGACGGCAAAGCTGGCCTGCGGGCCGCCAAAGCCGCGCATGGAGCCGGCCACGACGCCCAAGCTGGGCTGGGCCACCGCGTCTACGTAAGCCTGGCGGATGTCGTAGCCCGACAGGCCGCAGTAGCCGGCCAGCATGGCGACGAACTGGCTGTAGTTGTTCTGCCCGCCGGAGGGCAGCGTCTGCTTGCTGCCGAAGGCGAGGAACTGGCCGGTCTGCCGGTCCACGGCAATCTGCTGTGTGATGGAGCTGGCAAGCTGCTTGAGCCCGCCCTGGAACTGCTCATAGCGGTCCTGCGCGATGCGCACGGGCCCGTCGGCCAGCGCGGCCGTGACGGCCAGCAGCGGCGGGAAGGTGGACACGTCGCGCCCGCCAAAGCCGCCGCCGGGGTAGCAGGAGTTCAGCACCACGGTGCCGACCTGGATGGGGCAGTCCTTGCTGAACATGGCCAGGCTGTCGGTCGAGTCGCCATTGGTGGCCTGCGTACCCAGCACCAGGCTGAGCGTGCCGCCGCCGCGCCGGTCCAGCCAGGCCAGGCCCGCCTCGGGCTCCATGAACATCGGGTCCAGCACTTGCGTCGTGTAGGTGCCGCCCACGTGCAGCAGGGCCGGGTCGGCCAGGCGGGCATCGATGCGGCCGCGCAGCGCCTTGGCGGTGCTGTTGTAGGGCTCCTCGGATGAGTCCGGCGCATAGGGGTCGGACTCATACCCCACCTCCACCTGCGAGAAGGGCGCGACGCCGGCGGCCTCATAGCGCGTCAGGTAGGTCGTAGGCTCGTAGGGCGTGGCCGGCTCGGGCGGGATGGCATCGCCGGCCTTCACGACGCCGGGCTCGAACTGCAGCGCGCGCTTGGCGCGGCGAAAGGCGTTCTGGTCGGCAAAGACGAGGATGGCCACCGGCTGGCCATAGAACTGCGCCGCCGTGCCATAGGGCACCAACAACTGCTTGATGCCGTTGGCGCCGGTGACGGAGAAGGGCAGGTCCAGGTTCAGCGAAGCGAGGTCGCGCTGCGGCCAGGCATAGCCGGGCAGTGGGGCTTGCGTGATCGTCAGCAGCGGCACGGCATCAGCAGCCTCCAGCCGGGCCAGATCCAACCCCGCGAAGGCGCGGCGAGGCTGCGTCGCGCGCAGGATCAAGGCCATGCGTTCGGCCTTGGGCCAGCCGGGCATGTCCGACGCGCGGAAGTCGCGCGCATAGATCTTCTGGCCCGTGACCTTGGCCAGGCCGTCGATGCGGAATCGCGCCCGGCCCGGGCCGCCGGACCAGTCCGGCGCGCCGGGTGGGACATGGGGCTGGGTGGGCGTGTCGCCCGGTTGCGCCCGGGTGCCAAGCAGCTTGCGGCCCGGCGGCTTGCTGCGCGCCAGCGCCAGCTCGTGCACCAGCAGCGTCACCGCAGCGGCACCGGTGCCGATGACGCGGCGGCGGGTCAGCCTGAAGGGGCCGTTCGCAGCGTCGTCCTCTGCCTCCTCAGCGACATGGGTCAAGGTCTCGGACACGCCGTCCTCCCATCGTTTTGATGGGAGCCAAGTGTGTCACTGCGGCGGTGGCAACGGTCTGGTGATCAGGCCCCAATCACGCTGGGATTTGCCCGGGTAGCGGAACGGCCATGACGCACCAATTGAGTGGCACCTAGCGTGTGAGGCGATAGATGAGCAGCGCCGCGCGGATGGCGCCGCGCTCAATGGACGCAATGTCCAACCACTCATCCGGCGTGTGCGCCCCGCCGCCCGCAGCACCCAGGCCATCCAGGCTGTCGATGAGGGGGGCCACGAACTGCACGTCGCCCGCGCCGCGCTGGCCGGGCGGGAAGGGCACGACGGCGCCCAGGCCCGCGTCGGCGCTGGCGCGCGAGTAGGCCTCCAGCAGCTTGAGGTTGCCGGGCGTAGGCGCCATGGGCGGGTAGCTCTCGTGGAAGCTGATGCGCGACTTGGTGCCGGGCAGCGCCTGCTCCACGATGGCCTGCATGCGCTCGCGCGCCTTCGTGCCCTGCTCGGCCGTCAGGTAGCGCAGGTCGCCCCGGGCCTGCGCGTCGCGCGGGATGACATTGGTCTTGCCGAAGGCCTGGCCTTGGCTCTGGGCGTCGTCCCAGCTTGCGCTGGTGCCGGCGACGAGGGCGGCGGCGTTGAAGGTCAGGTCGGGCTCGATGAGCTGGTCGCGGAAGGTGTTGAGCACGCGCGCGGCTTCGTAGAGAGCGCCATAGCCGTCGCGGCCGAAGACGCCGGCCGAGTGGCCCGTGCGCGCCGTCACCTGCAGGTGCCAGGTGCCGGAGGCACGGCGGCCTATGGTGGCGGCGTCGCGACCCTGCTCGTCCTTGGTGGCGCCCTCAAAGGCCAGGGCCACGTCGCTCTGCTTCGCGGCGTCGATCAAGGCGGCACGCGCCAACTCGGCCGGCGAACCGACGCGCTCCTCGTCGCCGGTGAAGACGGCGCGCACCGTGCGGCCCTCCAGCGCGCCGGCATCGTTCAGCGCCCGCAGCGCCAGCAGGATGATGACGTCGCCGCCCTTCATGTCCGACACGCCCTGGCCGCACACTTTTCTACCGTCGCTCTGCCAGGGCGGCACGGGGCTGTCCTTCTCGAAGACGGTGTCCAGGTGGCCGATCAAGAGGACGCGCTTTCCGCCCTTGTCACCGGTGCGCTCGGCCACCAGGTGGCCGGCGCGCTGCATGGCCGGCGGCATGTCCACCCAGCGTGTCTTGAAGCCCAGGCTCTCGAAATCGGCGCCGAAGACCGCACCCACCTCGCGCACGCCGGCCGGGTTCAGCGTGCCGCTGTTGATGAGCACGCTGCGCTCCAGCAGCTTGAGCGCTGTGGGCGTGTGGCGCTTCACGTTGGCGACGATCTGCTGCTCCTGGGCGTCCATGCCGTCGGCACCGGCCGTGGCGGCCAGTGCGGTGAGCAGCAGAGAGAGGGCAGTGCGAAAGGTCGGGGTGGTCTTCATGCGCCGAGTGTCGCCCGGTATTCCGGGCCAAGCGCTGGGCCGCTCCCGAGCCGGCCCGCCTGAGGCTGCTTGCGGCTCGATGCCGCAAGTAGCCTCGTCCCCTCGGGGGACCGACTGGGCTCACCCGCGTTCAGCGCGGTGAGACCGGGCGAGGGGCTCCATCTAGGCTGGGCTGAGTGCGTCGTCGACGCTGCGCACGACCTGCAGGCGCTTCTCGGTCTTCCAGGCGTCCAGGCCATCGGGGGCCTCCCGCGGCGACAGGCCGTGGGCGCGGACGGCGCCTACAAAGCCGTCGCGGCCCTGGGCCTTGGCGGCGTACAGGGCCGAGTCGGCCAGCGCCAGGCAGGCGCGCCAGTCCCACAGCCGCGGGTGGCGCGGGTCCAGCGGGAAGGCGCAGAAGCCTATGGACACGCTGACGTGCACAGTCTCGCCGGGGCCGATGTCGAAGGGCTTGTCGCGCACGGCGGCGCACACGCGCGCGGCCAGGTCGGCGGCGTCGCGGCGGTCGGTCTCGCGCACGAGCACCAGGATCTCCTCGCCGCCCCAGCGCACCAGGGAGTCGGTCTCGCGGAAGACCTGGCGCAGGCGCTGGGCGAGCTGCACCAGCACAGCGTCGCCGGCCGCATGGCCGTGCACGTCGTTGATGCGCTTGAAGTTATCCAGGTCCAGCAGCATGGGCACCAGGTCTGCGTCGGGGCCGGGGCCATCGCCCTCTTGCGTTTCAAAGCGGCGCAGGCACAGGCGCAAGTCCTCGTCCAGGCGCATTTCCATGTAGCGGCGGTTGCGCAGGCCAGTCAGCGCGTCGGTGAGGCTGAGCTCGCGCAGTTCGGCCGTGCGCTCGTCGACGAGGGCACGCAGCTCGGCCTCGCGGCTGCGCAGCAGCCGGGTGCGCCAGCGCATCCAGGCCCAGATCAGCCCGAGGCTCGCCAGGGCGCCGCCGGCGCGGGCCCAGGCCGTCTCCCACCAGGCCGGCTCCAGCTCGATGGGCATCTGCAGCATGTCGGCGCCCCACAGCTCGGCATGCGAGGTGGCGCGCACGTGCAGTGTGTAGTGGCCGGGCTTGAGGGGCCCGAAGCCGGGGTTGCGGCCATTGGCGTCCACCCGCGTCCAGTCGGCGTCCAGGCCCTCCATGCGGTACTCGTAGCGCAGCCGCGTCGGGTCGGCATAGTCCAGCGCGGCGAACTCGACGGACAGCGTGCGCATGCCGGGTGGCAGCTTCAGACCTTCGCGCGCCGTGCGTGGCGCGTGATAGGGCTGGCCGTTGACGCGCAGCCCGCTGATGACCAGCGGCGGGCTGGCCGGCAGGGCGCGCCACGCCTCGGGCAGCACGCGCAGCAGGCCACGGCTGCCGCCGAACAGCAGGCCGCCGCCGGGCAGCTCGGTGCTGGCGAAGAACCAGAAGCTGCCGAAGTCCGCACCCTCGGCCGCACCGAAGTTGTCCAGCCGGTCCGCCGCCGGGTCGTAGACGTAGAGCTGGCTCCAGATGCGGCCCTGGCCGTCCTCGTGCAGGTTGCCGCCGTAGACACCCTCCACGCCGTGGCGTTCGCTGACGCGGTCGAAGCGCGCGCGGCCTTGCGCGTCCCAGCCGCGCATGCGATGCAGGCCGCTGACCGGCGTGTCCACCCACAGCGTGCCGTCGCGGCTCCACAGCAGGCTCATGATGATGGGGCTGGCCAGCGTCTCGTTGGGGGCCTGGGGCACGACGGCCAGGCCGCCGTCGCCGGGCTCGCGCTCGCGGTACAGGCCTTGCTGGCCGCCCACCCACAGGCGCCCGTCCGGCGCCTGGCGCAGCACGTAGACGCCGCCGTGCAGCAGCAAGCCGCCCAGCGGGTGCACGCGCTCCAGCGCAGAGGCCGACGCGCTGGGCAGGCGGTACAAGCCCTCCTGCATGCCCATCCAGACGCTGCCGTCCTTGCGCAGCAGCAGTTGCTGGGCGCGGCCGCCGTCCAGCGCCCAGTCGCGCAGCAGGCGGCCGCCGGCCTCGCGATGCTCCAGCCGGCCGGCCGCCGCCATCCAAAGGCTGCCGTCCGGCGCCTCGGCCATGATCTCCACGACGCTGTGCCGCTCGCGCGGCCATTCGCCCAGCGTCGCCAGGTTGCGGCCCGGGCGGCCGTCCAGGCGCGCCAGGTGGCCGGTCTGCGTGGGCGCCAGCACTTCGCCGTTCTTCAGCGCCAGCACGGTGCGCACATCGGCCTCGGCCAGCGGGCTGCCCGGGTCGGCGTCGGGGCCGCGCACGGCCAGGGCCGGGTGGTAGAGGTGGCGTTGCACACCCAGGCCGTAGCCGCTGACCCACATGGCGCCGCTGCGGTCGCGCAGCAGGCCGCTGATGTCGTTGCCGGCCAGGCCGGTGATGCGGCGTGGGTCGTGGCGGAGGCGCGCCTCGATGGCACCGTTGGACGGGTTGATCCAGAACAAGCCCACCTTGCTGCCCACCCACAGCCGCCCGTCCGCAGCCTCGGCCAGCGCGTTGATGGGCATGCCCAGCTCCTGCACCCAGCGCACGCTGCCCTGCTCCACCAGCCCCAGGTGCCCGTCCTGCGTGCCCAGCCAGATGCGGCCGCCACGGTCCTCGGTCAGCGCGGTGACGGGGACGCCGTCGGCCAAGCCCGGCAGTGCCAGGTTCTCCCAAGCGCCGTTGACGAGACGCGCCACGCCGCGCCAATGGCCGGCCCAGACCGTGCCGTCGCTGCCGGCGCGCAGCGCCAGGATGCGTTTCTCGGCCTGGCCGTGCCAGCGCAGTTCATGCGCCTCGAAAGTGCGCTTGGCGGGCGTGTAGCGGTAAAGGCCCTGGCCCAGCGTGCCCACCCAGATCGCGCCGTCGCGGCCCTCGGCCAGCGCACGGATGGGCGCGTGCGGCCCGCTGCCGCCCTGGGCGCTGCCGTGGTTTTCCACCCGGTCCTGTGCCGGGTCGTAGGCCACCAGGCCCTGGAATTCCGTGCCCACCCACATGCGGCCATCATTTGCGGGAGTGAGCGCCCGCACCCAACCCAGGCTCCGCTGGGCGGTCGTCTCGCCGCTCTGCTCAATAGGGCGCAGCCGGTAGCCGTCGTAGCGCGTCAGGCCCTTGTTGGTGGCGATCCAGATGAAGCCGGCCTTGTCCTGCGCGATGGAGGGCACCGAGTTCTGCGGCACGCTGACGCGGCGGAACTGCACTTCCAGCGGCCCGGCACCGTCGTCGCCATAGGCAAAGCTCGCGCCAAAGGCGACGAGCAGAGCTGCCAGGCCACGAACTAGGGGGTGCATGGGCCGGCATCCTAAGCGCGCCACGCCTCGGCGCCACGGTCGTGGGGACTCAGGCGGTCGCCAATGCGTCCACAACGACACGACCGTCGCGCAAACGCAGCACCCGCGAGGCCTGGGCGGCGTGTTCGGCCGAGTGGGTGACCATGACCAGTGTCGTGCCCTCAGCGTTCAGTTCACGCAGGATGCGCATGACTTCGGCGCCGTGGGCGCTGTCCAGGTTGCCGGTGGGTTCGTCCGCCAGCAGCAGGGCCGGGCGGGCCGCGATGGCGCGGGCGATGGCCACGCGCTGTTGCTGGCCCCCACTCAACTGGCTGGGCCGGTGGCCGGCGCGGTGGGCGATGCCCAGCCGGTCCATGACCTCGGCGACACGGTCACGGCGGGCACGCGCGGGCAGCTCGCCGTATTCCAGCGCCAGCGCGATGTTCTCGGCCACGCTGAGATCGTCGATGAGGTTGAAGCTCTGGAACACGAAGCCGATGCGGCCGCGCCGCAGGCCGTTGAGCTTTTTCTCGTTCCAGCCGGCCACGTTGTGGCCGTCGAACCAGTATTCGCCGCCGGAGGGCGCGTCCAGCAGGCCCAGGATGCCCAGCAGCGTGGACTTGCCGCAGCCCGAGGGTCCCGTGACGGCCAGGTATTCGCCGGCCTCGATGTCGAGGTCGATGCGGTCCAGCGCCGTGGTCTCGATGTCGCCGGTGCGGAAGGTCTTGGTCAGGTGGCGGAGTTTGAACATGGCTCAGTGAAGGTCCAGGGCAGTGGCGCCGGCAAAGGCGCGATAAGGGGAGACGACAACCTGCTCGCCGGGCTGCAGGCCGCCCAGCACCTCGATGACGCCATCGGCGCGGCGGCCCAGTTGCAGCGGGCGGCGGGTGGCATGGCGGCCGTCGGCGTCGAGCACGAAGGCCCAGGCGCCGCCGGTGTCGGCGTAGAAGCCGCCGTCGGGCAGCAGCAGGGCGGCCTGCGACTGGCCCAGCGTCAGGCGCACGTCCAGGCCCTGGCCCACCTGCAGCGGCGGCGGGTCGGCATCAAAGGCCAGCTCGACGGCGAAACGGCCGTCCTTGACCTGCGGGTCGATGCGAGTCACGTGCAGCGCATGGCTGCGGCCTTCGTGCACCAGCTCGGCGGCCAGGCCCTCGCGCACGCGGGCCAGGTGGAATTCGTCCAGCCGCAGCTCGAGCTTGAAGCGGCCCAGGCTGTCCAGCCGGGCGATACGGCTGCCACTGCGCACGCTTTCGCCCACCTGCAGCGCCAGGCCGGTGACGCGGCCGGCCACCGGCGCGCGCACGGCCAGGCCTTCGCTGGCGGCGCGCATGGCGGTGAGGCGCTGGTCCAGGTCGGTCACGGCGCGCTGCATAGCCTGCACGGACTGCTCGCGGGTGCGAAGCTCTTCCCGGCCATCGGCCTGCAGCTGCGTGAGCAGGCGCTGGGCCATGGCCAGCTTGTCGACAGAGTCCTCCAGCGCCGACGGCGACAAAAAGCCTTGCGCGGCCAGGTCGCGGTTGCGCTGGTGCAGGCGTGCCGCGCGCTCCAGCTCGAACTCGGCCTGCGTGACTTCACGACGCTGCGTGGCCTGGGCCTGCGCAAGCGCCGCGCGGAAGGTGGCGAGGTTGGCGAGCTGTTGCGCCGCTTCGCTGGAGCGGGCCATCAACTCCTGCGCGCGCTGGCTGCTGGCCAGCACCACGAGAAGCTGGCCGGCCTCGACGCTGGCGCCGTCCTTCACCAGCACCTGCTCCACCCGGCCGTCCTCGGTGGCGTCCAGCAACACGGACTGCAGCGGCTGGGCGGTCGCACGGCCCACGATCACGTCGCGGAACGGGCCCGTGCGCGCGGCGGCGATCTCCACGTCCCCGCGCGCGACCGGAACGCCACTCGGCCAGTAGCGCGCCAGCAGCCCTGCGGCAGCAGCGGCCAGCGCGATGGCCAGGGCCACCCGCCAGCGGCGCGACGGGGCCGCGATGCGACGGTCCATCGCCACGCCAGACGTGAGCACCGCGCTCATCCCCGCAAAGCCTGCAATGGACGCAGCGCCAGTGCGGCGTGCAGATGGCGGGCCACGGCCAGCGCCGTCACGGCGGCCAGCAGCGCGGTAGCGGCCAACAGCACCCACAGCGAGAACGGGCCTACGGGTGCGCGCTCGACGAAGTCCGCCAGGTAGCGTTGCGACAGCCAGGCCGCAAAAGGCAGCGCCACGGCGCAGGCCACCCCCAGCACGCCGGCGAACTCGCGTGCCAGCAGACCCGCCACCGCGCCCGGGCCCGCGCCGTGCAGCTTGCGCAGCACGATCTCGCGCTCGCGCAAGCGCAATGTGTAGGCGGCCAGCGCATAGATGCCTACGGCCGCGAGGCCCAGCGCCATCAGGCCCGCGATGCTCACGAGCCTGCCCAGGCGCGTGTCGTCCACCACCTTCTGCATCAGCATGTCGCGCATGGGCAGGGCCACGGCACCGGCATCGGGGAAGCGCTCCTTGACCAGGGTGGTCAGCTTCGCGGCCGTGGCCTGCGGTTGGCGGCTGTGCACGCCGATCACGGCCGAACCACGCTCCACCGCGGGCCGGATCGCGTGCGGCTGCGGCGGGCTGCGCGGGCCTTCGAGGCGGATGTCGTCGATGACTGCCACCACCGTGGCCGGCTGGCCGTCGTCGATGTTGGGCGCCGTGCCCAGCGTCTGGCCCACCGCCTCCTCGGGGTTGGCGAAACCGAGGGCACGCACCGCGCTGCGGTCCAGCACGATGCCTTTCTTTGCCACCTCGGCGACATGGTCCGCCGACAGCCGGCCGGCAATGACACGCATGCCATAAGTCTGGAAGTAGCCCGGCGTGAAGCCCACGCCGGTGCGCAGGCTCACCGACTTGCCGCCAGCACCGCGGAACTCCCCGTACCAACTGGCGAAGTCGCGCCCCGGCACGTCCTCGGCCGCCGTGGCCGCGATGACCTCGGGCCAGCTGCGGATGCGCTCCAGCAGCGCGTTGGTCTGCGCGGGCTGTGCCTCCCAGGGCAGGTCGATGGCCACGCGGTCCTGCATCTCGAAGCCGCGCGGGATGTTGACCGTGTGCTCGGCCTGCCACAGCACCGTGAAGGCCAGCGACGCGAAGACCGCGGCGGCGCCGAATTGCAGCGTCGTCATCACGCGGCGCAGCCAGCGGCTGGCCCGGCCTTCGCTGTGGCTGCGGCCCGCCAGCGACTCCGCCGGCCGCACGCGCAGCGCGATGCTGCCGAGCGGCAGCGCGCTGACCGCAGCAATCGCCACGCACAGCACCGCCGTCAGCCCCACCATGCCCGGCGCCAGCACGGGCGCGTGGAAGGGGCGCTGCATCAGTACCTGGGCCGCCGGCGTGGCCCACCAGGCCATCAGCAGGCCCAGCGCGCCGGCCAGGCCCGCGACGACCAGGGCCTCGGCGAAAAACTGTGCCGCGAGCTGCGTTGCGCCCGCGCCCAGCGACTTGCGCAGGCCGATCTCGCGCTGGCGCTTGAGCGTGCGTACGCTCCACAGATTGACGAAGTTGATGACCGCCAGCGACAGCACGCCGGCCGCCGCGGCCGCGAGGCTGCCGAGCTGCAGGCGGCGCTGCGCGCTGCCGCCGCCGTGTAGGCCCACGTCGGCCAAGGGCAGGGCGCGGATGTAAGCCGCTTTGCCGCCGCCCTTGAGGAAGTCCATGGGAAAACCTGGCGGGATGGGCTGCTGGTCCATCAGGCGTTGCGCCAGCGTGCTCAGCATCTCGGCCTGCGCACCGGGATGCATCCTGGCGTAGAGGTTGCCGGTGGTCTGGTACCAGGTGTCCGAGCGCGCCAGATAGGCCTTGGCGGCCGGGGCGTTGAAGCCGGCGATGGCGTCGAAGTTCAGCGTGGCGTTGAGATTGCGCGCGGGCAGCACGGCCTTGACGGTCAGCGAGAACTGCATGGCCGGTGTGCGGCCTTCAGGGTCGGGCGGCAGCGAGATCGTGAACGTGCGCCCCACCACCTGGATGGTGCCGAACAGTTTCTCGGCGGCGTCCGCGCTCAACGCCACACCCTCAGGTGTGGAGAGTGCCGCCGCCAGGTCGCCGGCCAGCGGACGCAGGCCGAACAAGTCCTGGATATCGGCATCGGCCAGCGCGATGTCGATGCGGGAGCTGCGCTGCACGCCTTGCGCATCGGCGACGTGCGCCTGCAGTTGCGTGAACAGCACGCGGCTCATGGGACCCACCGGCGCACCATTGGCCCTCAGCCCCGCATGCAGCGGCACGGCGGGCACGACGCCGAACCATTCCGTCGTGATGCCGCCCGGGCCCCGCGCCTTGAACTCGAAGGTGACGAGCCGGTCGCGCTCGGGCAGTCCGGCGTCGGGCCACAGGACATCCTGCAGGAAGCTGGCGGTCAGCAGCGTCAGCGCCAGGCCCAGGGCCAGGCCGGCGATGACGAGGGCCGCGGGGCCGGGCTCGGCGCGCAACTGGCGCCAGGCACCGCGCCAGAACGTGGGGGAGGGAAGCAGCTTCATGAGGGGACTCAGTGCAAGAGCCGGGCCAGGCCGCCTTCCCCAGGAAAGGCGGGTACCGATGTCCATTTGCGGACACCTTCACTGTCCGCTTCCGGACACCGCCTTGCCGAGGCGGACAACGGCCGCTTAGAGTCGCGCCCTCTCATGAGCGGCTTGCTGATCCTCGACGACGACTCCGACGTGGCCCTGGCCGCGCGCTTGGCCTTGCGCAAGCTGGGGCCGGTGGCCGTGCGCCACGACCCGGCCGAGCTGCCGGCGGCGCTTGACGAGATAGCGCCCGACGTGCTGCTGCTGGACATGAACTTCCGGCCCGGCGCCAGCGACGGCGCCGCGGGCCTCGCGCTGTTGCGCGAGGTGGTGGCGCGCCGCAATGCGCCGGCCGTCATCGTCATGACGGCCTATGCCGAGGTGGAGCTGGCCGTGCAGGCCCTCAAGGCCGGCGCGGTGGACTTCATCACCAAGCCCTGGGCCAACGAGCGGCTGGTGGCCTGCGTGCAGGCCGCGCTGGCACGGCGCGCACCGGTGCCTGCAGCGGGCGAGTTGCTGGGCGAGTCGACTGCGATGCAGTCACTGCGCGCGCAGATCGCCCAGGTGGGCGCGAGCGAGGCCAGCGTGCTCATCCTGGGCGAGAACGGCGTCGGCAAGGAGCTGGTGGCACGTGCGCTGCATCGCGCCTCGCCGCGAGCCAAGGGCCCGCTGCTGGCCGTGGACATGGGTTCGCTGCCCGAGGCGCTGGTGGAGAGCGAGCTGTTCGGCCACCGCCGCGGCAGCTTCACGGACGCGCGCGAATCGCGGCCGGGGCGCTTTGTCGCGGCGGCCGGCGGCACGCTGCTTCTCGACGAGATCGGCAACCTGCCCTTGCCGCAGCAGGCCAAGCTGCTGGCCGCGCTGGAGCGCCGCGAGGTGACGCCGCTGGGCAGCGACAAGCCCGTGGCCGTGGACGTGCGCGTGCTGGCCGCCACCAATGTGCCCGAGGCCGAGCTGTTCGACGCGCGCCGCTTCAGGCCCGACCTGCTGTACCGGCTCAACACCGTGGTGCTGCGCGTGCCGCCGCTGCGCGAGCGCGGCGCGGGCGACGTGGCTTTGCTGCTGCGCCACTACCTGGCTCACTTCGCGCAAGGCAGACCGGCGCGCGACGTCGAGGCCGAGGCGCTGGCGCGGCTTTGCGCCTACCGCTGGCCGGGCAATGTGCGCGAGCTGCGCCAGGCCTGCGAACGCGCCTCCCTGCTGGCGCGCGGGCCGCTGTTCACCTGGGACGACTTTGGCCTCGTGGCAATTTCGGCTCCAGCCGCCGTTCCGGCCGAGCCGGCGCTGGACCTGGCCCAGCGCGAACGCGAGGCCGTGCAGGCAGCCCTGGCCCAGGCCGATGGCAATATCAGCCAGGCGGCCAAGCTGTTGGGCGTCAGTCGCGCGGCGCTTTACAGGCGGCTCGAAAAGCATGGCCTCTGAAAGAAGCCGCGTCGCCATTGCGTCAGTGATGCTGGCCGCCAGCGCGGCGGGGGCCGTCGCCACTCAGGATTCGCCACGAGCCCTCGTCGCTTGCGCACTGGCCGGCCTTGCCGCCGCGGCCTTCGGTTGGAACGCCTTGACCCGTCTCGCCAACCAACCGAAACCCCTTCCCCCCGATCCGCTGCCCGCACCCCGTCCTGACCTCGACGCCGCGCTGGAACATGCCCCGTTGGCGCTGTGGCGCCTCGTAGCCGGTGCGCCGCCACTGGCCTTGAACGCCGCCGCGCGCCGGCTGATCGCCCCGGGCCGCGCCGTCGAGCCGGCCGCCCTGCTGGCGCTGCTGGACGCCCAGCCTGGCCGGCGCGTCGTCACGCTGCCCACCGAGCACGGCCAGGAGCGCGCGGTGCTGGCCGTGTCGGCGCTGACGGTGCAGGACGAAGCCTGGCGGCTGGCGGCGCTGGCGCCCATCGAATCGGAGCTGGAGACCGAGACGCTTGTCGCCTGGCGCCAGCTGGTGCAAGTGCTGACGCACGAGATCATGAATTCGCTGACGCCCATCGCCTCGCTGGCCGGCAGCGCGCCGGCGCTGCTGGAAGCGGGCGAGACCGAGGAGCTGAGCGCGGCCCTGGCTGCGCTGGCGCGCCGCGCCGAGCATCTGCAGGGTTTTGTGGAGCGCTACCGCAGCGTGAGCCAGCCGCCGGCGCCGACGCTGGCCGACACCCCGCTAACGCCGCTGCTGCAGGCGGTGCAGCGCCTCGTCACGCCGGCCTGGGCAGCCGCGGGCGGTGCGGTGGACGTGAGCGTGGAGCCCGAGACACTGTCGCTGCGCACCGACGCAGCCCAGCTGGAACAGGTGCTGATCAACCTGGCGCAGAACGCGTTGCAGGCCTGTGCGGGAAGGCCCGCCCCCAGGCTGCTGATCGAGGCGCGGCTGAGCCGGGGCGCGCGGCTGCGGCTGACGGTCAGCGACAACGGCCCGGGTGTGGCGCCGGGGCTGGAGTCGCGCATCTTCACGCCCTTCTTCACCACCCGCGAAGGCGGCAGCGGCCTGGGCCTGGCCGTCGTGCGCCAACTCGTGCATGGGCTGGGCGGCACGGTGCGACATGCCCGTCGCGCGGGCGGTGGTGCCTGCTTCGTGTTGACCTTTTGAAGCCGAAACATGTGCAATCTCCGGCATTGACGGCTTTCATGAATGGTGCGAGCCGTTGACGGGTGTTAGGCTGCCCGCTGTTACACCCCGGGGATGGAGATGTTTCACGAGTTGCAGGAGTTGTTGGGCGCCTACCTGATGCCGGTACTGATCGCGGTACCGCTGGCCATCATCGTGCTCATCGCCGCCTTCAAGCGTGACGACTACCGGCCGCCGCGCGAGTATTCGCCGCCGCCGCGGCCGCCCGAAATGCCGCCGCGCGCGGCCCGACCGCCCGTCGTGCTGCCGCCCCTGCCGCTGGGCCCCAACGCCGGCCCGTCCATGGCCAGCGCCTTCGTCACGGCGCCCACGCCCATGGTGCCGCCGCCCCTCAGCGAGCCCGAAGGCCCGCCGTCCATCCTCATCGCCGACGACTCGGCGGTCGTGCGCACCAAGCTCAAGCGGCTGCTGGAAGGCGCCGGCTTCACGGTGCTGCAGGTCAACGACGGCAACGAAGCCCTCGCCACGCTGGACAGCAACCCCGAGGTGGCCGTGCTGATCACCGACCTCGAGATGCCCAACAAGGACGGTTTCGAGCTCATCGCCGACGTGCACGGCAGCCTGACGACCGAGGACTTGCCCGTCATCGCCATCACCGGCCACGACGAGTTGCACGGCCGCGTGGGCCAGATCGAAGGCGTCTACGGCATCTTCAAGAAGCCCTGGAACGACCGCGAACTGCTCAAGCGCGTGGAGTCGCTGACCCATCTGCGCTCGGCCGCGGCCAAGCGCGGCCGCCGCGTCAGCGACCTGAGGCCCCCGCCTCCCAGTACTTCGAGCGCCTGACCCTGCGCGTGGCGACGTTCGCGATCAAGGTCGAGATCACCGACCCGGGCGCGGCGAGCTGGCGTTTCGACGCCCAGAAGACCATGTACGGCGGCAAATCAATAGCCACCGGCGACACGATCTACGTCTTTGCCAGCGAGAACGAGGGCGGCAGCGGCCTCATCGCGCGCGGCATCGTCACGGCCGCTTCGGCCGTGCCAAGGAAGCCCGGCATCGAGCGCCAGACGCCGCGCGTCAACATCGCCGTGAAGCGCACCGCCCGCGCCAAGCGGCGCATGGGCCGCGCCGAACTGAAGCCCTTCGCGGACTGGAACGACGGCCGCCCCGAGACCGAACTGAACTTCAAGTACTACCGCCAGGCCACGAACAAGATCGTGGGGTTGTCGGACGCTGCAGCCGACTTCCTGGGCACCTGCTTCTAATTCAGGGCAACACCTTGACCTTGATGTTGCGGAAGTGCACTTCGCTTTCGGGGTCGTGCCCCTGCAGCGCGAAGGTGCCGCTGGCCAGATAACGCTGCTCCAGGCCCTTCTTGCGCACGATGGGGCTCTCCTCGGTGTAGTCGGCCACCAACTCGCCATTGATGCGCGTGGTGACATGCTTGCCTTCGACGCGGGTGGTCATCGTGAACCATTGGCCGTCCGGCGCGATGACGCGCGGGAAGTCCTGCACGCCCCACAGGCCGCCGCTGCGGCTGGGGTCGCTGTGCGAGTTGTTGACCTGCACCTCGTAGCCCAGGTTGGGCCAGCCCACCTCTTGCCACTTGGTGTGGAAGTAGACGCC